>Ga0247844_1001903_pt1 | contig 35969 bp, 33 predicted proteins | sample LaCtaG_FD_192421 | JGI IMG/M metagenome (GOLD analysis project Ga0247844, IMG submission 192421) | Freshwater microbial communities from meromictic Lake La Cruz, Castile-La Mancha, Spain - LaCruzMarch201714.5m_1 | ecosystem: Environmental > Aquatic > Freshwater > Lake | place: Spain: Castile-La... | reverse complement strand
GATCAGCAAGGGGGGCATCACCACCCATACCCTGCTGGCCGATGGTCTGGCTCTGGCGGCGGTCGAGTTAAAAGGACAGCTGCTGCCTGGGCTCTCCTTGGTGCTGGCTGATCTGCCAGAGCCTCTGCCGGTGCTCACCTTCCCCGGCAACCTCGGTGATGGGGACACGCTGCGGCTTGCTTGGCGCTGGATGGAAGGCTTGGCAAGCGCGGATTAACTCGTTTCCTCTGCTAGAGGTCGTCGCTCCGCCAACAGGCAGACGCCGTAGCCCGTGGCCACGAGGGCTAGGGCGGCAAGGCTGCTTAGCCAGTCGTTGGCCGTACTGCCCATAAGGAAGGCCAGGGATACCGCCGTAATCAGCAAGGGGGACACGGGATAGCCCCAGGTGAGAAAGGGGCGGGGCAGCTCCGGCTCCCGCTGGCGCAGGGTCACCAGGGAGGCAATGCCCGCCAGCGGCAGGCTCACGTAGAGCACGGCGCCCATGGTCAGCAGCCGTTCGAAGGAGCCTGCCAGCACTAGGGCCGCGGCGGCCGTGCTGGTGAGCAGCAGGGCCGCGCTTGGGGTGCCGCCCCCGTTCACTTGGGCAACAAAGCTCGGTAGCAGGCCGTCGCGGCTGAGACCAAACAAAATGCGCGGGGCGGCCATCACCACGGTGTTGATCAGGCCCAGCAGGGACACCAGCGCTAACGCGGTGATCAGTAGGCCACCCAGCGGCCCAGCCAGGGCGAGTGCTGCTGCTGCGGCCGGCAGGTTTGAGCTGGCCAGCTGGGCGATCGGCAGCACATGCAGCAGGGCCAGGTTGATCAGCAGATAAAGCACCAGCACCGCCAGAACCCCGCCGATCAAGGAGCGGGGCAGATCTCGCCCCGGCTCGCTGAATTCTTCAGCGAAATAAACGGGGCTGGCCCAGCCGTCGTAGGTGGTGATCACTGCCTGTAGGGCCAGCACCACTGCCAGGCTCAGGCTCCGCCAGCCCGCTATCGCTATGGGCGCAGGCACTGGTGGCGCGATGGGGGGCGCCGCCTGGATGGGCAGCAGGAAGCATGCCGCCACCAGGGCCAGAAAGGCAACCGCCTTGGCGAGGCTGAGAAATTCCTGGCTGGCGCTGCCGGCGCGCAGGCCTCGCAGCTGAATCAGGCTGAACAGGCCGATGGCTAGCAGTGCCAGGATTCGGGCCGTGTAGGGCCCCTGGGGGATCGCGGCGGGTAGCAAGGCCTGGCCGTATTCCCCCACGGTGGTGGCCACCCAGGCCAGGCCGATGCAATGGGCCAGCCAGTCGGTCCAGCCCACCAGAAAGCCCACGCGCTTGCCGAAGGCCCGCTCGGCGTAGACATACCAACCGCCGGCCTTCGGCAAGGCTGCCGCTAATTCGGCTATGCACACCGCCCCCAGCAGCGCATAGAGCCCGCCGGCCAGCCAGACGGCCAGCACCAGCTCCGCTGAGGGCAATTGGGCTGCCACCAGGCCCGGAGTGCGCAGAATGCCGGCCCCGATCGTGCCGCCTACGGCACCGGCCAAGCCAAAACCCACTCCCAGAATGTTTAGTAGTCGGCCTTTAGGGGCCTGGTTGTCTGGCTGCTGCTCGGGGATGGGTTGGCTCAACCGCTGTAGCTCTGCTCCAGCAACTGCATCGGATGCAGCACCGGGATCGGCTGGGGCAGCTCCTGCACGTGGCGCCGGATCTGCAGGCTGCAGCCGATGTTGGCGCTAACAGCCAGCTCGGCTCCGGTGCCGGCTAGGTCTTTGGCCTTGAGCTGCCCAAGGGCAGCGGCCTCCTCAGGCTGCACCAGGTTGTAGATGCCAGCGCTGCCGCAGCACACTCCCGCTTCCGTCGCTTCGCGCAGCTGGATGTGGGGGATGGCATTGAGCAGGGCCCGGGGCTGGCTGCTGATGCCCTGGCCATGCAGCATGTGGCAGGCGTCGTGATACGCCAGTCGGAGCGGGCGTTTGGCGCTGGCTGGCTCGCCATCAGCGTGGGTAAGGGGCTTAAGGGCGGCGAGGAATGGCTGGCTTAGGCCGAGATCGGCGAGGAACTCCTGAATATCCGCGACCGGGGCGGAGAAGCTGCTGCCGGTGAGCCGCCCGTAGGCCTTCATGGTGTGGCCGCAACCGGAAGCTGCCACCAATACGGCGTCGAGAGGCCCGGCCCCGGCGGGCTTGCCTGGGCCCACTACGGCCTCGAAGCTTTGGATCAAGCCGATTGCCAGCTCGTTGGTCTGGCTGAGTTCTCCCTGGTGGTGGGTCACGGCGCCGCAGCAGCCCTGGCTGGGCGGAATCACCACCTCGATGCCGTTGGCGCTCAGCACCTGCACGGCGGCCTGGTTCACGGCTGGATCAAATAGACGCTGGACGCAGCCCAGCACCAGCCCTACCCGGGCGCGGCGAGGGCCCTGGGCTGGTACTACCAGGGGGAAGTCGTCGCGGAAGCCGGCTGGCGCCAAGGGAGGTAGCAGCTGATCGAGGGCCTCCAGTTGGGGGCCGAATAGGCGGGTGATCCCACTGCGGCGGGCCAGGGCCTGCAGGGGGGTGCCGGCGTAAAGGCGCAGCGGCGTGAGCAGGGCCCGAAGCCGCGCAGGGTAGGGAAGCAGGGCAAACAGCAGCTTGCGAAATGCCTGCTGGGCGGAGCTGCGCAGTTCCGGGGAGTTGAGCTGGGGGCGCGTGGCCTCGATCAGTTGGTCGTAGCGCACCCCCGAGGGGCAAGCCGTGACGCAGGCGAGACAGCCCAGGCAACTGTCGAAGTGCTTCGCCACGGTGGCATCGAGGCTCAGTTCACCGTTGGCGATCGCCTTGAGGGTGTAGATGCGGCCCCGGGGTGAATCCATCTCCGTTCCCAGCACCCGGTAGCTGGCGCAGGTGGGCAGGCAGAAGCCGCAGTGCACGCATGGGTCGGTGTTCATCCGCCGAAGTGGCGGATCACAGCATCAGCAAAGCCACTGCAACTCACCGGCTCCACAGGAGGCTCCATTAGCCGGGCCAGGTCGTAGGTCACCTCGCCATTGGCGATGGCGGCGCTCAGCCCTTGGGTGATTAGGTCGGCGGCCTTTTGCCAGCCCATGAATTCGAGCATCATCACGCCGCTGAGGATCACCGAGCCGGGATTGATGCGATCGAGGCCGGCGTGCTTCGGCGCGGTGCCGTGGGTGGCTTCGAAGATGGCGGCGTTGTCGCCGATGTTGGCGCCGGGGGCCATACCCAGGCCACCCACCACGGCAGCGGCGGCATCGGAGATGTAGTCGCCGTTGAGGTTGAGGGTGGCGAGGATCGAGTAGTCGGCGGGGCGGGTCTGGATCTGCTGGAAGATGCTGTCGGCGATGCGGTCGTCGACAAGCACCATCTGCTTCCAGTTACCACCGCCGTGGCTGGCGCCGATGGCATCGAGCACGCCCTGCACCTCGGCATCAATGGCGACTTTCTTCTCGGGGGTGAGGCTGTCGTAGCCGGGCTCGATCATGCGGGAATTGGCCTCGATGCTCAGGCCGGGATTGCGCTCGACGTTGTCCAGGATCCAGCTCTCCCGCTCGGTGATGCAGACATCGCGGAATTCGGTGGTGGCCAGCTCGTAGCCCCAGTCGCGGAAGGCACCTTCGGTGAACTTCATGATGTTGCCCTTGTGCACCAGGGTCACGTGGCGCTTGTCGCCCTCCAGGCGCAGGGCGTGCTGGATCGCCTTGCGGATGTGGCGCTGGCTGCCGTGCTTACTCACGGGCTTGATGCCGATGCCGGAGCCCACCGGGATCTGGCGCTGGCCCAGCTTGCCGTTGGCTGGGATCACCACTTCATTGAGGTGCTTGATCAGATCGAGGCACACCGGATCGTTGGCTTCCCACTCGATCCCCATGTAGATGTCTTCGGTGTTCTCGCGGTACACGATCACGTCCAGGTCTTGCGGCCGCTTGTGGGGGCTGGGGGTGCCCTCGTAGTAGCGGCAGGGACGCACGCAGCAGTAGAGATCAAAGATCTGGCGCAGGGCCACGTTGAGCGAGCGGATGCCACCGCCTATCGGTGTGGTGAGGGGCCCCTTGATCGCCACGCCGTACTCCTTGATGGCGCTCAGGGTGTCTTCCGGCAGATATTGATAGGTGCCGTAGAGGTCGCAGGCCTCGTCGCCGGCGTAAACCTTGAACCACTCAATTCGGCGCTCACCGCCGTAGGCCTGAGCTACCGCCGCGTCCAGCACTTTCTGGGTGGCGGGCCAGATGTCTACGCCCGTGCCATCACCGCGGATGAAGGGAACAATCGGATCGTTGGGCACGATCGGCTGACCGTTTTCGAAGCGAATTGCGGTGCCGCTGGCAGGGATGGTGAGCTTCTCAAAGCTGGCGGCGCTACTGGTTGCCATGGGCTGTTACTGACCGGATCGGCCTTGTCGGTGTGGCGAGCCTAGGTTTTAAGCATGTTGCGGTTCTGCTCAGGGGAAACGGCATGAATGCCGCCGATCAGGCCCAATCCCTTGAACTTGCCCAGGCAATCGCTGCGGCGGCGAGTCTGTTCCGCGTCCACTTCCCCGATGCCCGAGCCAACCTCACCCCCTGGCGCGACGACGCGCTGACCCGTGCCTTTGCCGAGCAGGAGAGCCTGGATCTCTCCTTTCACCTACCGGGTTGGAGTCCGCGCAGCCAGTGCCGCTCGTTTCTGGTGCAGCTGCGCCTGGACGGGGCCCCGGGGCGGAGCAGGGCTGAACGCCCTCGCCTGCTGGGGGTGACGATCCGGGGCCTCACCTACGAGAGCGAGCGCTGGCGGCTGGCCACCGTGGGCGATTGGCAGCCGTCAGGCAGTTATCTGCCCCAGGCCGAGGTGGCGCAGAAGTTGCAGCAGTTTTCCCGGGAGCTGTTTGATCTGTTCGGTGGCGCCGAGCAGGCCGATCAGAACCTGGCGGCGTAACCCTTCGCAACCTTGCCAGGCGCCCCGGTAAAACTCCCGCCTAACTTGGCGCCTCGCCCGTACAACGCCCCCGTCAGATGGCCGTCGCCCTTGCTTCCCAACTGCGTGAAGGCACCAAAAAGGCCCACACGATGGCGGAGAACACCGGCTTCGTGAGCTGCTTCCTCAAGGGGGTGGTGGATAAGGCCAGCTACCGCACCCTGGTGGCCGACCTTTATTTCGTGTACTCGGCCATGGAGGAGGAGTTTGGCCGGCTTAGGGAGCATCCGGTGGTGGGCCCGGTGGCCTTTCCAGAGCTGAACCGGCGCGAAAGTCTCGAGCAGGATCTTGCCTTTTATTTCGGTGGTGACTGGCGTAATGCGGTCCAACCCACCCCTGGAGCCCAGCAATACGTAGAGCGGCTGCACCAGGTGGCGCAGGAGTGCCCGGAACTGCTGGTGGGTCACCACTACACCCGCTACATAGGTGATCTTTCCGGCGGCCAGATCCTCAAGAACATCGCCCAGAAGGCGATGAGCCTGGGCGAGCACGATGGCCTGCGTTTCTACGAATTCGCGGCTATTCCCGATGAGAAGGGCTTCAAGGCCAATTACCGCACCACCCTCGACGGCCTGCCGATCGACCAAGCCATGGCCGATCGCATTGTGGAGGAGGCCAACCACGCCTTCCACCTGAACATGACCATGTTCCAGGAACTGGAAGGCAATCTGATAGCCGCTATTGGCAAGGTGTTGTTTGGCTTCCTTACCCGGCGTCAGCGTTCGGGCAGCACGGAAGTGGCGGCGGCCTGAGCCAGAGTTGGCGGGCCGCAGCCTCTGAGTGTCTTGCGCCCCCTTCGCTTTTTGGTGCCTGGCACCAGCGGTCGCTACCGCTGCGGTGGCCTGCTGGTGGAGCAGCAGACGGCCCGGCTGCTGGCCGAACTGGTGCCAACAGAACTGGTCACCTATCGGCAGCGGGAGCCTGGACTGCCCTACCTGGGTCATCTGCTACGGGCTGAACCCCTAGGCAGCCCTGCCGCCACCGACTCCCTGTGGATCGTGAGCTGGGGCTTTGATGTGCCCCGCCAGTTGCGGGCGTTGCGGGGCCGGCCGGTGGCCTATCACGCCCATAGCAGCGGCTATGGCTTCCGCTTGCCACCCGGGGTGCCGGTGCTGGCAGTGAGTCGCAACACCCTGGGCTACTGGGGCCAATGGGCCAGCCGCAATCCGCTGTTCCTGGTGCCCAACGCCCTGGAGGCCAGTTGGATCGCCCGCGGTGATCGCCCCCACAACTGCGGCGCTGAGCCGGCGCCGGGCGGCCGCTCGATTGATGTGCTGATCCAGCGGCGCAAGACCAGCACCTACGTGCTGGAGCAGCTGGTGCCAGCCCTGCGGGCCCGCGGTCTCACGGTGCTGGTGCAGGACGGCTGGGTGGAAGATCTGGTGGGGCTGTTCAACAGCGCCAAGGTGGTGGTTTACGACTCCGCAGACCACTGGCGCTGCAGTGGTGTGAGCGAAGGCTTTGGTCTGCCGCCGATCGAGGCCCTGGCCTGTGGCTGCGTGCTGTTCAGCAGCCTCAACCACGCCCTGGCTGACAACCTGGACCCCGGGGGTTTGGCCCACCAGATCGGTATGGGCAGCCTGGCCGCCGACGGGGAGCGGATCGCTGCGGCTGTGGCCGATCCAGCCGCCTGGCTGCCGGCGCCACGCCGCTTGGAAGAGCTGCTTGATGAGCTCAGTGAACCGCGGCTGCGCCAGCGCTGGCGCCAGGCCCTGGAGGCGATCAACATCCACATCGATCGGCTGCAGGCCGGTGAGCCGCCCCTGCGGCCCCCTTCTCTGCTCCAGCTGCGCTTGGAGCGCTGGCGGCAGAGGTTGGCCCGTCGCCTTGCCTAGGGTCTCAGGAATGAGCGCATTTCTAGCCGGCCTCAACGACGCCCAGCGCAAGGCGGTGGACCACCACACCGGTCCGCTGCTGGTGGTGGCCGGTGCGGGCAGCGGTAAAACCCGCGCCCTCACCCACCGCATCGCCCACCTGATCGGCCACCACGGCGCCGATCCGGCCCATCTGCTCGCCGTCACCTTCACCAACAAGGCGGCTCGCGAGATGAAGGAGCGGCTGGAGCTGCTGCTGGCCCAGAAGCTGGCCCAGAGCCAGTTCGGCCAGCCCTGGAGCACCCTGCCGGCGGTGGAGCAGCGCCAGCTGCGCTCGCGCATCTACCGCGAGGTGATCAAGGAGCTGTGGATCGGCACCTTCCATGCCCTGTTTGCCCGGCTGCTGCGCTTCGACATCGACAAGTTCAAGGATCCCGAAGGACTCAGCTGGACGCGCCAGTTCTCGATCTACGACGAGAACGACGTCCAGAGCCTGATTAAGGAGATCGTCACCCAGGAGCTGCAGCTAGATCCCAAGCGCTTTGAGCCCAAGAAGGTGCGCTGGGCGATCAGCAACGCCAAGAACCAGGGTTGGATGCCCGAGCAGCTTGAAGCCGATGCCGGCGGCCAGCGGGGCAAGTTGATGGCGGAGACCTACCGGCGCTACCGGCGGGCCCTGGCCGCCAACAACGCCCTCGATTTCGACGACCTGCTGCTGCTGCCGGTGCAGCTCCTGCGCCAGAACGAGCAGATCCGCAACTACTGGCACCGGCGCTTTCGTCATGTGCTGGTGGATGAATACCAGGACACCAACCGCACCCAGTACGACCTAATCAAGCTGCTGGTGACCAACGGTCGCGAACCCTCCGACTACGACGACTGGGATGGGCGCTCGGTGTTTGTGGTGGGTGACGCCGACCAGAGCATCTACAGCTTCCGCGCCGCCGATTTCACGATCCTGATGGGCTTTCAGGACGACTTCGGTGACGGGGCCGCCAGTGAGACCACCGCCACGATGGTGAAGCTGGAGGAGAACTACCGCTCCACCGCCACGATTCTGGAGGCGGCTAATGCCCTGATCGCCCACAATTCCGAGCGGATCGACAAGGTGCTGCGGCCCACCCGAGGTGAGGGTGAATTGATCTCCCTCACCCGCTGCGATGACGAGATCGCCGAGGCCGAGGCTGTGGTGCACCGCATGCGCATGCTTGAAGCCGCCCACCCCGATCTCAGCTGGGGCGATATGGCGGTGCTGTATCGCACCAATGCCCAGTCGCGGGCGATGGAGGAGTCGCTGGTGCGCTGGGGCATCCCCTACATCGTGGTGGGGGGGCTGCGCTTCTACGACCGGCGCGAGATCAAGGATGTGCTCGCCTACCTCAAGCTGCTGGTCAACCCCGCCGACACCGTCAGCCTGTTGCGGGTGCTCAATACCCCCAAGCGCGGCATCGGTAAAACCACGATCGAGCGACTCACCGACGCCTCAAACCAGCTCGGCATTCCCCTCTGGGAAGTGGTCCGTGATGCAGAAGCAGTGCGTTCTTTGGGCGGCCGCTCGGCCAAGGGGTTGCTGCAGTTTTGCGAGCTGATCAACGGCCTCCAGGCCTGTGCTCAAGACATCGCCCCTTCTGAATTGGTGCAGCGGGTGATGGAGCAGAGCGGCTACGTGGCTGAGTTGATCACCGAAGGCACCGATGAAGCCGAAGACCGGCGCCGCAACCTCAATGAGTTAGTGAATGCTGCCTTGCAATACCAGGAGGAAAACGAGGAGGGCTCCCTGGAGGATTTCCTGGCTTCGGCGGCTCTGGCTAGCGACGCTGACAGCAAGGACACCGAGCAGGACCGCGTCACCCTGATGACCCTGCATGCCAGTAAGGGCTTGGAATTTCCGGTGGTGTATCTGGTGGGAATGGAGCAGGGTCTCTTCCCCAGCTATCGCTCCTTGGAAGACCCCTCGGCTCTCGAGGAGGAGCGCCGCCTCTGCTACGTGGGCCTCACCCGGGCCAAAGAGCGGCTGTTTCTATCCCATGCCAGTGAGCGGCGGCTTTGGGGTGGTATGCGCGAGCCGGCGGTGCCCTCGGTGTTTCTTTCGGAGCTGCCCAGCGCCCTGATCCAGGGGGACATTCCCCATAGCGGTGGAGCTTCCATTCGCCGTGAGCAGCGCCTGGATCGGCTCACCCGAGTGGATCGCGAGGATTCACGCCAGGTAGCTGGCGGCGGTGCGGCCGGTGCTCCCGCTAATGCGGTGCGGCGCCGGGCGGCCACCAAAACCTGGGCGGTGGGGGACCGGCTGCGCCACAGCAGCTTTGGCGAAGGTCAGGTGACCCACTTGTTTGGCAGTGGTGAGAAGGTGTCGATTGCAGTGAAATTTCAGGGGATGGGGCCCAAAATCCTTGACCCGCGCCTGGCACCGATCGAGCCCGTCTAGGTGGAAATCCCTGGCATTCCAGCGCCCCTGCTGACAGCCCTGAGCCGGTCAGGGGTTGGGCCGGTGGCATTGGTCGGTGGAGGGGTGCGGGATTTGTTGCTGCATCGGGTGCATAACGATCCCTGGCGGGGGCTGCCCGATCTGGACCTGGTGGTGCAGGGCCGGGCTTCAGAGCTGGTTAAGGAGTTGGTTGACGCCTTGGCTGGCCAGCTGGGTGAGGGTGTGGTGCAGCGCTGCCAGGAGCACGGCGCTTACGGCACCGTTGAGCTCGAACTCAACTTGGACGGCCAGCAGGTGCTGCTGGATGTGGCCACCGCCCGCTGCGAGACCTACCCGGTGCCAGCCGAAAATCCTCAGGTGAGCTTCGGCTCTATGGCCGATGACCTGGCCAGGCGTGATTTCAGCATCAACGCCATGGCCTTGGATCTGGTCAGCGGCACCCTGCTCGATCCCCATGGAGGCCAGGCCGATCTGGAGCTGCGCCAGCTGCGCTTTTTGCATCACGGCAGCGTTCGCGACGATCCCACCCGGCTGGTGCGCGGCGCCCGCTATGCGGCGCGGCTGGGGCTGGAGCTTGACGGGGCTAGCGCCGATCAGGCCGCAGCCACCCTGGCGCAGTGGCCTTGGCCTTGGCGGCAGGGTGATGCCCCGGCTGAGGCGCCGTCAGCCCTGGGCACGCGCCTGCGGATGGAGCTGGAGTTGCTGCTGGAGCGCGAGCCCTGGCTGGCAGCTCTGGGGGCCCTGCAGCGCTGGGGCGCTCTGGCGCTGCTTGATCCGGAGCTGCAGGCGGATACGCAGTGGCCGCGGCGGCTGCGCTGGGCTGCTCGGCTGGGGTTGCCGCTGCTGGTGGCCCTGGTGGCGGGAGCGCGCCAACCCCTCGCCCTGGCGGAGCGGCTGCAGTTGCCCCACCGCCAGCACCGCCTGCTAGCGCAATGGTTGGAGTTGCGGCGCCGGCTGGTGGAGCAGCAGCTTGAGGGCTCTCCGGCGCTGCCCGAGCACTGGTGCGCCCTGCTGGAGGCTTCTGGCTGCAGTCCAGAAGCGGTGGCCCTGGCCCTGGCCTGTGGCAGTGGCCCGCGCCGGCCCCTGCTGCGCTGGCTGCTGCGCTGGCGCCAGGTCAAGTCCGAGCTCACCGCCGCTGATCTGCTGGCAGCTGGCATGCGGCAAGGTCCCGAGTTGGGCCAGAGGCTGAGGGAGCTGCGGGCCGAGCGGCTGCGCTTGGAGCGGATCTGAGTGCCGCAGACCCCTCGTTAGCGTGGGCGGATGACTGACCAGATGTCTGTTCCCCGAGTGGTGGTGGCCGTACCGGCCCGGCTGGAATCGGCGCGGCTGCCGGGCAAGCTGTTAGCCGATATTGCCGGCAAGCCCATGCTCCAGCATGTGTTGGAGCGCTGCCGGCAGGGCAAGGGTGTGGCGGCCGTGGTTGTGTGCACAGACAGCGACCAGGTGCGCTCTTTTGCCGAAGGCTGGGGCTTTCCGGTGCTGATGACCTCGCCCCATTGCAGCTCGGGCAGTGAACGCCTGGCCAGCGTGGTGGCGGAGCTGGTGGCTGCCGCGGGGGGCGGGGCCTCCGATTTTGATGAAACCCTGGTGATCAACGTGCAGGGCGACCAGCCGCTGCTGGATCCGGCGATCATCGAGGCGATGGCGGCTCAGTTTGCCCAGCTGCAGCGGCCGCCGGTGCTCACGCCCGTCTACCCCCTCACAGCTGACAAGTTGCACGATCCCAATGTGGTGAAGGTGCTGCGGGCCCGCGACGGTCGCGCCATCACCTTCTCCCGCAGTGCCCTGCCCCATTTGCGTGGGGTGCCGCCTGAGCAGTGGGCTCAGCACACCATCTATTGGGGCCATGTGGGCCTCTATGGCTATCGGGCCGACGTGTTGGCTGGCTGGGCGGCGCTTCCCCATTCCCTGCTCGAAGACCTGGAGAAGTTGGAGCAGTTGCGGCTTATCGACGCCGGTATTCCCCTGCTCACCTACGAGGTGGCGCAGGACTGCCTCTCAGTGGATACCCCGGAGCAGCTGGAGCAGGCCCGCGCCCTAGCCGGCGCCTAGGCGTTGCCTTCTCGCCAGCCCTCACGGTTGAGGCTTTGCAATAGCCCCCGCTGCTGCAGCAGGGCTTCAGCTAGTTCACGCACGGCCCCATCCCCCCCCCGGCGGCGCAGCACCCAGTCGGCCTGGCGGCGCAGGCCCCGGGCGCCGTCGGCGGGGCAGATCAGCAGACCCGTAGCCGGGCGCACTGTTAGGTCGTTGAGGTCGTCGCCGATGAAGGCGGTTTGCTGGCGCTCCAGCTGCAGGTGGGCCTGGAGCTGGCTTAGGGCGCTGAGCTTGTCGCCGACGCCCACCAGACAGTGATTGACGTGCAGATGTCGGGCCCGCTGCTCGATGGCGCCGCTGCGCCCGCCGCTGAGAAAGGCCACCTCAATGCCTGCTCGCTGCAGCATCCGGATCGCCAGGCCGTCGCGCACGTCGAAGCGCTTCACCACCTGGCCCTGCTCGTCGTAGTGCAAGCCCCCATCGGTGAGCACACCGTCAACGTCACAAACCAGCAGTTCGATCGCCGCAAGATCCCGACGCCGCAGCAGGGTTCGTTGCAGCAGCTGGCGGATCACAGGCTGCTTGGGGCCACACCCGCTGCCACTACTTGACCCAGGGCCAGCAGCTGGCTGAGCAGGGCTTCGAGCCGGTGCAGTGGCACCATGTTCGGCCCGTCGCTGAGGGCGTTGTCGGGGTCTGGATGGGTTTCCATGAACAAACCGTCCACCCCCACGGCGACTGCAGCTCTGGCAAGCGGTGCCACAAACTCCCGCTGCCCGCCGGTGCTGGTGCCACGGCCGCCGGGCTGCTGCACGGCGTGGGTGGCATCGAAGATCACCGGGCAACCCAGGGCTTGGAGCTGGGGGAAGCTTCGGTAATCGACCACAAGGGTGTTGTAGCCAAAACTGGTGCCTCGCTCGGTGAGCCATAGGCGGCCGCTGGCGGGATCTAGCCCGCATTCCTGCATTTTGTTCACCACCTGGGCCATGTCCCAGGGCGCCAGAAACTGCCCCTTTTTGACGTTCACCACCTTGCTGGTGCCGGCCACGGCCTTGGCAGCGGCTTCGAGCAGGTCGGTCTGACGGCAGAGAAAGGCGGGGATCTGCAGCACATCCACGGCCTGGGCCGCTGCCGCCGCCTGACAGCTCTCGTGGATGTCGGTGAGCACGGGCACCCCGAAGCTCTGGCCCACCTCCTGCAGGATCTTCAGCCCCTCATCGGGGCCCGGGCCGCGAAACGACTTGCCGGAGCTGCGGTTGGCTTTGTCGAAGCTGGCTTTGAAGATGTAGCGGATGCCGACTCGAGCGCAGATCGTGCTCACTTGCTCGGCGATCTGAAGCACCAAATCGCGGCTTTCGATTACACAGGGCCCGGCGATCAAGGTGAAGGGAATGGCCGTCATGGGCGCTCCGCGGCGGTACTGGTGGTAAACCCAGCCTGCACCAGATCGTGCAGCCGTAGCAGGCCCAGCAACAGGCGAGGCTGGGCGGGATCCACAACTGGCAGCACTGAAATTGCCTGGTGGGGGTTGCGTTCCATCACTTTTAGAGCTTCTACAGCGAGCACCTCTGGCGTCACCGTGATCGGGTTAGCAGTGGCCATGGAGCCGGCGCGGAGGTCAGCCCACTCCTCGGGGGCATGGTGCTGCAAGCTGCGGCGCAGGTCGCCGTCTGTGATCAGCCCGGCCATCAGTTCGGGGTTTGCGCTGGCCCGCACCCAGGCGGCCCCAAGACTGCCTTTGCCGTTGCTGCCTTCGGTGAGCCGGCCGATCACCTCGGCCAGGGGTGCCTCGGGAGAGAGCCCCTCCAGCGCTGTTGCCGGCACCATCAGATCGGCCACGGTGAGGGTGAGCTGGCGGCCTAGGGAGCCGGCTGGATGGTTGATGGCGAAGTCTTCGGGCGAGATGCCTGCCCGCTCCATCCACACTGCCGCCAGGGCGTCGCCAATCGCCATAGCTACCGCCGTGCTGGCCGTGGGAGCCAGGTTTAGCGGGCAAACCTCCCGATCTACCGAGCCATCCAGCACTACATCGCAGCCAGTAGCCAGGCTGGATGCCAGGCGGCCCACCAGGGCGATCCGGGCCGTGCCGCGGCGGCGCAGGTGGGGCAGGATCGCCAGCAACTCCTCTGTTTCACCGCTGTTCGAGAGCAGCAGGGCGACGTCGTCGGCCGCCACGATGCCGAGATCGCCGTGCAGGGCATCGACCGGATTGAGAAATACGGCCGTAAGGCCGATTGAAGAAAAGGTGGCAGCGATCTTGCGGGCAACGATGCCGCTCTTGCCCACGCCGGTAAGCACAAGCTTGGCCCGGCGTTGGCGGCACCCCTCCAGCAGTTCCAGAGCGGCCTCCACCTGGCTGCTGCTGAGGCGCTGGGCAGCAGCTGCTATGGCAGCAGCCTCTTCCTCCAGGCAGCGGGTGAGGGCAGACAAGATGCCGGTCTCGCAGATCCCCCATTCTCGCTGGCGGTTCGGCGCGTCGTCGTTTAAGTGTTCACCCGGCCGATCACAGCGGCTTCGCCAAAGCCTGCCTGCTGCATATCGCTAAGGGCTGCTGCCAGCTGGTCGCCTGGAATCGCCGCCAGCAGCGGGCCGCAGGTCTGGGGATCAATCAGCAGGGCTTGATGAGCTGCATCGGTTTGCCCCTGGAGTTGAATCCGCTCCTCCAGTAGGGCCAGGGCGCTGGCATTAGAAGGGGCCAGGCTGCTGGCCCAGCCTGCGCTCAGCAGGGATAAGGCCCCGGGCAGGGCCGGTATAGCTGCTGCCGCCAGCGTCACGTGGCAGTTTTCTGGGCTGGCGGCCAGCATTTCGCCCAGATGGCCCAACAGCCCGAAGCCGGTCACGTCGGTGCAGGCGCGGCAACCGCGGCGGCTTAGCAGCTCCACCAGGCTTGCCTGGCATTGCTGCATCTGGGCTAGGGCGGCGTCTATCCACTGGGGCTGGGCCGCTCCAGCCATGGCCGCGGCAAACAGCACCCCCGTGCCGATGGGCCGGCACAGCACCAGCCCATCGCCGCTGCGTAAGGGCCCCTTGCCCCAGTGCCGCCCAGCGGGTGCCCTGCCGTTCACGCTCAGCACCAAGCTCAGGCCTGCGGGGTTGGCCGGGTTGGATTGACTGTCGCGGGCCTCCAGGCTGTGGCCGCCGATCAGGCGGGCTCCGAGCGGTTGCAGCACCGATTGGATGCCGGCCAGGGTGTCGCTGAGCAGATCTGCCTGCAGGGCGGTAGCTAGCTCCGGCAGGGTGACCACCGCTTGCAGGCTTTCCACCTGGGCGCCACTGGCCCAGAGATCACTGCAGGCATGCAGGGTGGTGAGCCGGGCATTGAGCCAGGCGTCGGCCACCAGCGCCGGAAAGCCATCGACGCTCTGCAGCAGCAGGGACCCATCGCCTGCCTGGGCGATCACCGCGGCGTCCTCGGCGCTGCCAGGGGTGCCGCCTCCGAGGCCATTGCGTGTCAGGGCGTCTTGCAGGGGGCTGGCGGCCAATTTGGCGGCGCAGCCCCGGCAGGCCATCGCTGCGCCCCCATCTGGTCCCATGGCCTTCAGCTCGCTGAAGCCGGCCATGAAGCGCCGATCCACTGTCTGCTTCCAGCGCCACAGCAGCGGGCTGGGGCCCAGGGCCCATGGACCCCAGAAGGCCACCGCCTGGGGCCTCGTGTTGCTGCCATCGCCCAGCAGCTGCAGCGCCCAGCGCTGGGGCCGCCAGGTTCGCAGCTCGCGGCCTGCAACCACTGCCTTCAGGTTGTGGACCAGGGTTTGGGCGCAGCGCACAGCCCAGACACCGGAGGCGGGCCTGGGCCTGCTGGCGATCACGCCGCAGTCGCCGCTGGCGAACAGCCTTGGCTGTCGCCATACCTGCAGGCTGGCCTCAGTGAGCAGGCGCCCCTCGCTGTTGCAGGCCAGGCCTGAGGCGGTGAGCCAGCGGGGTGCGCGGCTGCCAGTGCAGGCCAGGTCGGCGGCGGCGTCATCCGGGCAGTTGGCCTCGATGGCAATGCCGGCGCTTTCCAGTAGCTGCTCCCCCAATTTGTTGGCTGCCTTTGAGCCCAGATTCAGCTGGCTGCCGCGCAGCTGCAGCCTGGGCTGCTGGCCCCTCGCCCGCAGCGCCAGGGCCACCTCTACGGCTGCGGCGCCGCCACCCCGGATGCGAACGCTGCCTGATTTGGGCTGGCTGCACCAGAGCAAAAAGGGCTCCAGGGGCTTTACCGCCATGGCTGCATGGGTTGCGACGCCGGTTTCTGCGCCCACATCGAGGCTGAGCCAGTCCCAGCGCAGCTTGGGCCGCCCCGCCAGTGCCAGCTCCCGACCCTCGGGATCAATCGCCGTGATCTCTGCCTGTACGAAGGTCACCCCCGCCAGCAGGCAAAGGCGGCGTAGGTCGATGGCGCAGGCGGCTGGCTCATAAAGACCGGCGACCAGCCCCGGCACCATGCCCGAGTAGAGGGCGGTGCTGTGGCGGCTCACCAGGGTGATCCAGGCGGCTGGCCGCTGCCGGTCCATGGCCCACATACGCAGCACCAGGGCGTGGCTATGGCCGCCACCGGCGAGCACCAGCCTTGCTTCAGCTGCCATAACCCTCGGGATTGGCCTGCTGCCAGGCCCAGCCGTCGCGGCACATCTCCTCCAGGGAGCGGCGGGTGCGCCAGCTGAGCCGTTCAGTTGCCAGGCGCGGATCAGCCACGGTGCTGGCGGCGTCTCCGTCTCGCCTTTCCACAACGGTGTACGGAACTGAACGGCCACTGGCGAGCTCGAAGGCCGTCACCACCTCCAGCACCGAGTGGCCCTGGCCGCTGCCCAGGTTGAGGCTGAGCAGCTGGGGGGGCTCGGCCAGCAACACGTCCAAGGCGGCCCGGTGCCCCTCAGCGAGGTCCATCACATGAATGTAATCGCGGACGCCGCTGCCATCGGGGGTGGGCCAGTCGCCGCCAAACACCTGCAGGCAGTCGCGACGCCCCACCGCCACCTGGCTCACAAAGGGGAACAGGTTGTTGGGTATGCCCCTGGGGTCTTCGCCGATGCGCCCACTGGGGTGGGCTCCCACCGGATTGAAGTAGCGCAGCCGGGCGATGCGCCAGCCGGGCTCACTGGCGACTAAGTCGGCTAGCAGCTGTTCCACGGCGGCTTTGCTGTGGCCGTAGGGGTTGATCGGCTGGATTGGTGCGCTTTCAGGGATCGGTACTAGCTCCGGCATGCCGTAGAGGGTGGCGCTGCTGCTGAACACCAGGTTGCGGCACCCATGGGCCTGCATCACCTGCAGCAGCTGGCGCGAGCCACAGAGGTTCACGTCCCAGTAACGCAGGGGCTCACGCAACGATTCACCCACCGCCTTGAGTCCGGCGAAGTGGACCACGGCTGTGATTGGCAGGCCGGTCGGGGTCGCCTTGAAGGCCCGCTCCAGATCTCCAGCGGAGCGAATGTCGCCCTCCACCACCTGCAGCCGGCCGGCTGCTGAGGGGCCGGCGAGTTCCAGCACGCGCTTCAGGCTTTCCCGAGAGCTGTTGTCAAAGTTGTCCAGCACCACCAAGTTGTGGCCCGCCTCCAGCAGCACCAGACAGCTGTGGGTGCCGATGAAGCCAGCACCTCCGGTGATTAGCAGCTCAGCCATGGAGGAAATTAGTGCTCAAGGAATAGTGTCTCGTAATGGCTATGTGAATTCCATGGGATTGCCCACCATCAGTTCCATCTGCTGCATCGGAGCGGGCTATGTGGGTGGGCCGACGATGGCGGTGATTGCAGATCGCTGCCCGGATGTGCAGGTGACTGTGGTGGACCTCAGCGCTGAGCGGATTGCAGCCTGGAATAGCGCCGATCTAAGCCGCCTGCCGGTGTATGAGCCGGGTCTCGATGCGGTTGTGGGCCGGGCGCGGGGCCGCAATTTGCACTTTTCCACGGCTGTGGAGGAGGCAATCGCTGGGGCGGATCTGGTGTTCATCTCGGTGAACACCCCAACCAAAACCAAAGGTCTGGGTGCCGGCCAGGCCAGCGACCTGAAGTGGGTGGAGGCGAGTGCCCGCACGGTGGCAAAAGCTGCCCGGGGTCACACGATCGTGGTGGAGAAGAGCACCCTTCCGGTGCGCACCGCTGAGGTGATTCAGCAAATCCTCTCCGCATCTGAGGGCAGTGGTGTAAGCGAAACCCAGCCGGCCAAGAGCTTTTCGGTGCTCTCCAATCCGGAGTTTCTGGCGGAGGGCACAGCTATTGCCGATTTGGAGAAGCCAGATCGGGTGCTGATCGGTGGCCAGGACTCCGAGGCGATCGAGGCCCTGGCGGCGATTTACGGCCACTGGGTGGCGCCGGAGAAGATCCTGCGCACCAACCTCTGGAGCAGCGAGCTCTCCAAGCTCACGGCTAATGCCTTTTTGGCGCAGCGGATCAGCTCGATCAACAGCATTGCGGCGTTTTGTGAGGCCACTGGCGCCAACGTGCGCGAGGTGGCCCGGGCGATTGGCGCCGACAGCCGCATTGGCGAGAAGTTTCTGCAGGCTGGTCCGGGTTTTGGCGGCAGCTGCTTTCAGAAGGACATCTTGAATTTGGTGTACCTGTGCCGCCACTACGGGCTGGAGGAGGTGGCGGCCTACTGGGAGCAGGTGGTGCTGCTCAACACCTGGCAGCAGCAGCGCATAGCCCGGCTGGTGATCAGCAATCTGTTTGGCACGGTGAGCGGCAAACGGATCGGCGTGCTGGGGTTTGCGTTCAAGGCCGATACGAACGACACGCGGGAGTCGCCGGCGATCCGGATCTGCCGCGACCTGCTGGAGGAGGGAGCGGTGCTGCAGATCGTCGATCCCAAGGTGAGCGAGAGCCAGATGGCTAAGGATCTGGGTCAACCGGCCGGCGCTGGCGAGGGCGACGGAGATGGCAGCTGGCAGCAGGTGCCGGAGGTGCTGCAGGCGGCCAGCGGCGCCGATGCCCTGCTGCTGCTCACCGAGTGGCAGCAGTTTGCTGTGATCGACTGGCCGGCGGTGGCGGCCGTAATGCGCCAGCCGGCCTGGCTGTTTGATGCTCGCGCCAAGGCCGACGGAGCCTTAGCCCGTGCTGCGGGTCTGCAGGTGTGGACCGTGGGGGAGGGCTGAGCCATGCCCGCCTCTCTCCCCCGCAACCTGATCACCGGCGGCGCCGGTTTTGTGGGCTCGCACCTGGTGGACCGGCTGATGGAAGCTGGCGAGGAGGTGATCTGCCTCGACAACTTTTTCACTGGCCGTAAGGCCAATGTGGCCCAGTGGATTGGCCACCCGCGCTTTGAGCTGATCCGCCATGACGTCACCGAACCGATCAAGCTTGAGGTGGACCGGATCTGGCACTTGGCATGCCCGGCTTCGCCGGTGCACTACCAGCACAACCCGATCAAAACCGCCAAAACCAGCTTCCTTGGCACCTACAACATGCTGGGCCTGGCGAGGCGGGTGGGGGCGCGGCTGCTGCTGGCCAGCACTAGCGAGGTGTATGGCGATCCGGAGGTGCACCCCCAGCACGAGAGCTACCGGGGCTGTGTGAACACGATTGGCATCCGCAGCTGCTACGACGAGGGCAAGCGGATCGCCGAAACGCTTTGCTTCGACTACCGGCGCATGCATGGGGTGGAGATCCGGGTGGCGCGGATCTTCAACACCTACGGGCCAAGGATGCTGCCCGACGACGGCCGGGTGGTGAGCAACTTCATCGTGCAGGCCCTGCGCGGTGAACCGCTCACCCTTTATGGCGATGGCAGCCAGACCCGCAGCTTTTGTTATGTGGATGATCTGGTGGAGGGCCTGATCCGGCTGATGAACGGCGGCCACACCGGCCCGATCAACATCGGCAACCCCGGCGAGTTCACGATCCGCCAGCTGGCCGAGCTGGTGCGCGCGCGCATCAACCCCGACTTGCCGCTCACCTGTCAGCCGCTGCCGGCGGATGATCCCCTGCAACGTCAACCGGTGATCGAGCTGGCGCAGCAGGAGCTGGGCTGGCAGCCCACGGTGGCGCTGGAGCAGGGGCTGGTGCCCACGATTGCCTACTTCCGGGAGATGTTGGATCCATGAGTCGCCCCGTGTTGGTGACCGGTGCGGCCGGCTTTATCGGTGCGGCGGTGTGTGAGCGGCTTTTGGCCCGGGGTGAACGGGTGGTGGGGATCGATAACCTCAACAGTTACTACGACCCTGCCTTGAAGGAGGCCCGGCTGAGCCGGATCGAGGCCTCTGCCCCCAGGGAGTCCTGGAGCTTTCAGCGTCTGGAGCTGGAGGATGGATCTGCCATCGCGGATCTCTTCGCCCGCGAACGACCCCGACTGGTGATTCACTTGGCCGCCCAGGCCGGGGTGCGTTACTCCCTCGAAAATCCTGGTGCTTACTTGCAGACCAACCTGGTGGGGTTTGGCGCAATCCTCGAAGGCTGCCGCCACCACGGTGTTGTGCATCTGGTGTACGCCTCCAGTAGCTCGGTGTATGGCGGCAACACCAACCTGCCGTTCACGGAACATCAGTCCGTGAACCATCCGGTGAGCCTGTACGCGGCCACTAAGAAAGCCAATGAATTGATGGCCCACACCTACAGCCACCTTTATGGGCTGCCGGCTACGGGGCTGCGCTTTTTCACCGTGTACGGCCCCTGGGGCCGGCCCGATATGGCGCCGATGTTGTTTGCCAAGGCGATCCTGGCGGGGGAGCCGATCCGGGTGTTCAACCAGGGCCGCATGCGCCGCGATTTCACCTACATCGACGACATCGTGACCGGGGTGATCGCCTGCGCCGATAAGCCGGCCAGCGCCGATCCCAGGTTTGACTCCGCGGCGCCAGACCCTGCCACCAGCTGGGCCCCGCATCGCTTGTTCAATATCGGCAACAGCCAGCCGGTCGAGCTGCTGTATTTCATTGATCTGCTCGAGCGGGCTTTAGGTCGGCAGGCGATCCGCGACCTGCAGCCGATGCAGCCCGGCGATGTGGAGGCCACCGCCGCCGATACGAGCTTGCTCGAGGCCTGGGTGGGCTTCAGTCCCTCCACCTCGATCGAGGTGGGGGTTGAACGCTTCGCCCGTTGGTATCGAGCCAGCTATGTCTGAGCGCCGGCAGGCAGACTCACCCCACTTGCTGCTTTCGGTTTGGCATCGCTGCAGAGCCTGCGTGGCATGGCCGATCTGCTGCCAGAGCAGATTCGCCTGTGGCAGAACGTGGAAGCCACGGCCCGCGAGCACTTCCGCCGCAGTGCCATCACTGAGATCCGCACCCCCCTGCTGGAGGTCACCGAGCTGTTTGCCCGCGGCATCGGCGAGGCCACCGACGTGGTGGGCAAAGAGATGTACACCTTTCTCGACCGGGGTGAGCGCAGCTGCACCCTGCGGCCGGAGGGCACGGCGTCGGTGGTGCGGGCGGCGATCCAGCACGGCCTGCTGAGCCAGGGCCCCCAGCGCCTCTGGTATGGCGGGCCGATGTTCCGCTACGAGCGCCCCCAGGCGGGCCGGCTGCGTCAGTTCCACCAGATCGGGCTGGAGCTGCTCGGTTTTGCCGATGCCTGCAGTGACGTGGAGGCCATTGCCGTGGCCTGGGATCTGCTGGCCGAGCTGGGGGTGGGCGGGCTGGAGCTGCAGCTCAATTCCCTCGGCAGCAGCGAAGACCGGGCCCGCTACCGCGAGCTGCTGGTGGCTTGGCTGGAGCAGCGGCACGATCAGCTCGATGCCGATTCCCAGGCCCGCATCCACAGCAACCCCCTGCGGGTGCTCGATTCCAAGAACCCCGATACCCAGGCTTTGCTGGCGGAGGCCCCCAGCCTGGCGTCCGCGCTCAGCGACGCGAGCCAGGCCCGCTTTGCGGCGGTGCAGCAGGCTCTCAAGGCCCTGGGGATCCCCTTTGTGCTCAACCCCCGGCTGGTGCGCGGCCTCGATTACTACAGCCACACCGCCTTTGAGATCACCAGCAGCCAGCTGGGGGCGCAGGCCACGGTGTGTGGTGGTGGCCGCTACGACGGCCTGGTGCAGCAGCTGGGCGGGCCGGCCACGCCGGCGATCGGCTGGGCCCTCGGGATGGAGCGGCTGGTGTTGCTGCTCAGCCAGAGCGAAGCTTCGGTCGCTGCCGCCCCAGCCCTCGATCTCTATGTGGTTAGCCGTGGCGAGGCCGCGGCAGCGCTGGCCCTGGCCCTGGCACGGCGCTGCCGCCAGGCTGGACTGGCTGTGGAGAGGGATGCCAGTGGCGCGGCCTTCGGTAAGCAGTTCAAGCGGGCCGACCGCTCCGGGGCCCGTTGGGCGGCGGTAATCGGCGAGCAGGAGGCGCTAGACGGGGTGGTGGGGCTCAAGGATCTGCGGGTCGATGGCGGCGAGCAGGCTGATCAGCGGCTCACTCCTGAAGCCCTCCTTGTGGCCCTCGCAGCGGGCCTGCCGAGGCCATGACGCCACAGGACCTGTCCACCAGAGCAGGCCACTCCCGGGTGTTGGGCCTTTGACTGGATGTAGCCCCGTATGTGAAGCAAGCCCGGCCCTGATGGGTGATCCGACCGTCGCGATCATTGCTGGTGAGGGCGTGTTGCCTCGGATGCTCTCGGAGGCTCTCAGCCGTTCGGGGCGGACTCATATTGCCTGCTACCCCCACGGTCTGGAGGTGGAAGTGCCCGCGGCTGAGGAGTTTTTCTTCGAGCGCTCGATCGCCTTCATCAAGTCGCTGCAGCAGCGAGGCATTCAGCAGATCGTGATGGTGGGCAAGTTTGTGCGGCCGCGCTCTCTCAACCTGCTGCGCTTTGAGGGCTCCACCTTGATGGCCGCTCCCCGTATCCTGGCGTCGCTGCGCAATGGCGATGACGCCTCCCTACGGGCCCTAGCCCAGATCATTGAGGAGCACGGCCTGAAGGTGGTGGGCATCGAAGATGTGGCGCCAAATCTGCTGCCGGAGCCAGGCTTGTATGCCAGCACCGTGCCCAGCGATCTGGACCGCGCCGATGTGGAGCGTGCCGCATACATCGTGGAGGCCATCTCCCAGGTGGACGTGGGCCAGGGAGCGGTGGTGGCCAAGGGGCTGTGCCTGGCCACCGAAGCCCTGCCCGGCACCGACGCCATGCTCGAGTGGGTGGCGACCACCCGCACCGATCGGCCGGAGACGGGACGCACCGGGGTGCTCTACAAGGCCCCCAAGCTCAACCAGGACCGGCGCATGGACCTCCCCGGCATCGGTCCCACCACCGTGGCCAAGGCCGCGGCAGCGGGACTGGCAGGCATCGCCTGGGAAGCCCGCAGTGCCCTGCTGCTGGATGCGGAGCAAACGATGGCGGACGCCGAGAGGCTGGGGCTGTTTTTATGGTCGCGGGAGCCTGATCAGGCCTAAGCCAGCACACCCTTGCTGCTCGGGACCGCACCCGCCCGGCGCGGATCGAGCTCCGTCGCCTGGCGCAGAGACCGGGCGAACGCCTTGAAGCAGGCCTCCACGATGTGGTGGGAGTTCACCCCATCCAGCTGGCGAATGTGCAGGGTGAGGCCACTGTTGTTGGCCACCGCCACGAAGAACTCCTTCACCAGCTCGGTGTCGTAGCTGCCAATCTTCTGGGCCGGGATCTTTAGCCCGTAGCTGAGGTGGGGCCGGCCGCTGCAGTCGAGGACCACCTGCACCAGGGCCTCATCCAGCGGCGCCACGAAGTGGCCGAAGCGGTGGATGCCGCGCCGCTCGCCCAGGGCCAGGGCCAGGGCCTGGCCCACGGCAATGCCCACGTCTTCGTTGGTGTGATGATCGTCGATATGGGTGTCCCCCAGCGCTTTGATCTCCAGGTCGATCAGGCCGTGGCTACTGATCTGGTGGAGCATGTGGTCAAGGAAGGGCACGCCGGTGTTCACCGTGCAGCGGCCGCTGCCATCGAGCCCCAGCGTTACGCTCACGTCTGTTTCGCCGGTGACGCGGTGGATGGTGCCGGTACGCATGGGGTTGCCCTCCTGGGCCTGCTTGGGCTCTTGGCTCAGTGTGCCGCTCACATTCCCGTGATGCAGTAGCCGGCGTCCACATAGATCACCTGGCCGGTGATGCCGGAGGCCAGGGGGCTGGCCAGGAAGGCGGCGGTGCTGCCCACTTCCTCCTGGGTAACGGTGCGCTGCAGGGGCGCTTTGGCCTCCACGTTGTGGATCATGTCGAGGATGCCGCCGATGGCGCTGCTGGCCAGGGTGCGGATCGGTCCGGCGCTGATGGCGTTGACGCGCACCTGCTTCTCGGGGCCAAGCTCAGCCGCCAAATAGCGCACCGAGGCCTCCAGGGCTGCCTTGGCCACGCCCATCACGTTGTAATTAGGGATGGCCCGCTCGGCCCCCAGGTAGCTCAGCGTGATCACGCTGCCGCCGGGGTTGAACAGGGGTTTGGCGAAGCGGCACAGGGGCGCCAGGGAGTAGGCGCTCACCTCCAGGGCCCGGCCGAAGCCCTCGGGGCTGATGGCGGAATAGTCGCCGATCAGCTCCTCCTTGCCGGCGAAGGCCAGGCAGTGCACCAGCACGTCGATCGAGCCCCATTGCTCCTTCACCCGCGCAAACACGGCTTCGATCTGGGCGGGGTCCTGCACGTTTAGGGGCTCGAAAAGGCTGGGTGCCAGCGGCTGGGTGAGCTCGCGCACCTTGCCCTCAAAGCGGCCCTTCTCATCGGGTAGGTAGGTGACGCCCAGCTCAGCGCCGGCGGCATGCAGTTGCTGGGCGATGCCCCAGGCGATCGACTTGTTGTTGGCAATCCCCGTGACCAGGGCCTTTTTGCCGCGCAGATCGAGGAGCATGGGAGCAGTGGCCGGGAGCCGGAGTGATGCGATCGAGCGATTCTCTCCCACCCCGGGATCTGCCCCGCCAGTTCGCCAGCCGCGCCGAGCTGGAGGCCACCCTGCGTCAGCTGTTTCCCCAGGCCCCTGGTGGGTTGAGCCCGATCCCGGGCGGGCGCCGGGCGGCCGAAGCGGCGCTAGCCGCCATCGATCCGGCCGCCTATGGCCGCAGCCGCAACCACCTCGATGGGGCGGTGACGCGCCTCTCGCCCCATATCCGCCATGGCGTGCTCAGCCTGGTGGAGGTGCGTGAGGCTGTGTTCGCCTGGCTGGCGCGCAGCGGCCAGCCGCCGGTAGCGGCCCAAAAATTAATCAACGAGCTGGGCTGGCGCGACTACTGGCAGCGGCTCTGGCGCCAGCTGGGCGATGGCATCTGGCGCGACCAGGAGCCGCTCAAGACCGGCCATCCCCCCGAGCGCTACGCCGCCGCGCTGCCGGACGATCTGCTCGAGGCCCGCACCGGTCTGGCCTGCATGGATGGCTTCGCCAATGAACTGATCCACACCGGCTGGCTGCACAACCACGCCCGCATGTGGCTGGCGGCCTACGTGGTGCACTGGCGGCTGATCCAGTGGCAGGCGGGTGCCCGCTGGTTTCTGCAGCATCTGATCGATGGCGATCCGGCCAGCAACAACCTCAGCTGGCAGTGGGTGGCCAGCAGCTTCAGCAGCAAGCCCTACATGTTTAATCGCGCCAACTTGGAGCGTTTCAGCTCCGGCCGCTACTGCTCTGCTTGCGCCGCCGCCACAGACGGCACCTGCCCGTTTGAGGCCAGCTACGAGCAGTTGCAGGCGGACCTGTTCCCAGGAGCCAGCTCGTGCTGAAGCCCGTGCTTTGGATCCATGGCGAGGCCCTGGGGCCCGCCAATCCCGCCCTGGTGGCCCATCCGGGGGCGCCGGCGCTATTCGTGTTCGACCGGGAGCTCATCGAGACCCAGCGCCTCAGCCTCAAGCGGTTGGGCTTTCTCTACGAGTGTCTGCTGGAGCTGCCGGTGACCCTGCGCCACGGCGACGTGGTCGAGGAGCTGCTGAGCTTCGCTCGCCGCCATGGGGCTGATGGCGTGGTCACCAGCGCTGCGGTGGATCCGCGCTTTGGGCTGTTGCGGGAGCAGATTGCCGCCCAGTTACCGCTGCAGGTGCTGGAGCCTGAACCCTTCGTGGCCCTGCCGGAACCGTTGGATCTGCGCCGCTTCAGTCGCTATTGGCGCCGGGCTGAGCCGGTGCTTTGGGGGCGGGGTTCAGCAGCCGCTCCTCCTGCTCCAGCACGGCGTTGGGATCGCTGAGCAGGTCGGCTTCCTCCAGCAGCGGGTAGGGCTCCGGCTTGATTTCGGTGGCGTTGCGGGGGGGCTCCACCCAGCTGAAGCTGCTGGGGGGGGATTGTTGCAGGCAGAGGGCCTGGCTCTGCTGGCGCAGGGCCCGGCGCACGTCCTGGCGGGCGACGGCCTGGAAGTATTCCTGGCGCGGCGCCAGGCCCGAGCTGAACGGGGCCGTACCATTGCCGTTGAACAGCCGGGCCGCATCGGCGCTCCAGCGGGGTTGGCAGCGGCCGCTCTGGCGGGTATCGGTGTCGATCCAGATGTGCAGGCCGTAGCCATCGGGCTGACTCACCACGGCTAGGCCGTCGTGGGCCATCCGCCTTTGCAGCGGATAGATCGCCCAGGTGGGGTGGCGGTGGGCCGGCACGCAGGCGCTGAGTAGCCCGGCGCCGAAGGCGGTGCTCAGGCCAGTGGCGAGGGCGGTGGCGAGGGCAGGACGGCTCCGGAATGGGGTCACAATCGGGGGCACAGGCCGGATACCTGGTGCAAGATCAAGTGGCATCCTGGCCCCGAGATGGTGTGGTGGGCGACGTAAGTTGCTTGCCATGCAAGTGCCCCCGTTCAGCCTCAGCGAGCAGATTCAGGAGCTGGGCGCAGCTCTGGATCAGGCTGTGCTCGAGGTTTTGCGCAGTGGTCAGTACATCGGCGGAGCCACGATCTCCCGCTTTGAAACCGACTTCGCCACGGCCTGTGGCGTGCCCCACGCCATCGGCTGCAACAGCGGCACCGATGCCCTGATCCTGGCTCTGCGGGGCTTGGGCATCGGTCCAGGCGATGAGGTGATCACGGCTTCCTTCAGCTTTTTCGCCACCGCCGAAGCGATCAGCGCCGTGGGCGCCACGCCGGTGTTTGTGGATGTTGAGGAGAGCAGCTACCTGATCGATCTCGATCAGCTGGAAGCGGCGATCACGCCGGCTACCCGGGCCCTGCTGCCTGTGCACCTGTTCGGTCGGCCCGTGGACATGGAGCGGGTATGTGCCATCGCTGAACGCCATGGCCTCAAGGTGGTCGAAGATTGTGCCCAGGCCACCGGTGCCAGCTGGGCGGGCCGGCCCGTGGGCAGTTGGGGGGATGTGGGCTGTTTCAGTTTCTTCCCCACTAAGAATCTTGGCGCCGCTGGCGATGGAGGGGCGATCACCTGCCGGGATGGCGAGCTGGCCCAGGTCATCCGGGAGCTGGCGGTGCATGGCATGCCCCGCCGCTATCTGCACACCGCCCTGGGCTACAACAGCCGCCTTGACGCCATCCAGGCGACAGTCCTGAATGTCAAGCTGCCCCACCTGCCGCGCTGGGTGAAGCACCGTGGCGCCATCGCCAGCCAATACCACGAGCACCTGGCCGCCCTGTCCGGCGTTTGCCTGCCCGAGGCCGGTCCCGAGGGCCATAGCTGGAACCAGTTCGTGCTGCGGGTGCCGGCCTGCCCCGCTGGCGTCATGGCCTGCGGCGGTGAGGCCAGCTGCACTCCCTCCGCCGACAGCGCTGCTTTCGGCTTGCCGCAGGCCTGCTGCCGCGACTGGCTCAAGCAGCAGCTCCAGGAGGCCGGCGTCAGCACGATCATCTATTACCCAATCCCAATCCACCGCCAGCCGGCCTACGCGGAGCTGGGCTACGGGCCCGGATCCCTACCGGTGACAGAGCGTCTCTGCACCGAGGTGCTAAGCCTGCCGATCTTTCCGGAGCTCAGCGGCGAGCAGCAGCAGCGGGTGATCGAGGTGCTGCGCGCTGTGTTGGCTCAGCCCTTGATCGTGGCGTAAAGCGCCTTGAAGCGCGCCTGCTGAGTTTTGTGGTTCACCAGCGGGGCCGGGTAGCCGCGGCGCTCCAGCGGGGCGATCTCCCCACTGATCAGGTCGCGGGTGGCCACGTGTCGCAGCTCCGGCAGCCAGGTGCGGATGTAGGTGCCCTCGGGATCAAACTTGCCTGCCTGGGTGGCCGGGTTGAAGATGCGCAGCGGTTTGGGGTCCATGCCGCTGCTGGCGCTCCACTGCCAGCCGCCGTTGTTGGCGGCCAGATCGCCATCCACCAGGCGAGCCATGAAGGCCGCCTCGCCCCAGCGCCAGTCGCAGATCAGGTCCTTTACCAGGAAGGAGGCCACGATCATGCGGCAGCGGTTGTGCATCCAGCCGCTCTCATTTAGCTGGCGCATGGCGGCATCGATGATCGGCATGCCCGTGAGTCCCTCGCGCCAGGCTTCAAACCAGCCGCTGTCGTTGTCCCAGGGGAAGGCGCGCCACTGGGGCCGGTAGGGCCCTTCAGCCAGCTCGGGAAAGTGAAAAAGTGCCTGCTGGTAAAACTCGCGCCAAGCCAGCTCCTGCTCCCACACCTGGATTGAGTGCCGCTCCTCCTCGCTGCGGGCCAGCGGCCTGGCCTGCTGGGCGGCGGCCCAGGCCTGGCGGGGGCTGAGCGTGCCGAACTTGAGGGCGGCGCTGAGCCCTGAGGTGCCCGCTTCGCCGGGGATGTTGCGTCCCGGTTCGTAGCCAAGCAGCGCAATGGAGCGGCTATCGCCATCGCAGAAGGCTGCCAGCTGCTCTTGGGCCGCTTTTTCGCCAGGACGGCAGGGGCAGAGCTCAGCACCTCCAAAGCCGTGCTCCAAAAAACCATGCTCCAGTTCCGGGCTGGTGAGCGGCAGCCCGCTGAGCTGGGTGGACTCGCAATCCATCAGGGCGCTCGGCGCCGGCAGGGGGTCCAGGCCACCCGAGGCTGCTGTGCCGGTAGCGCTCGCCTCCTCCACCCAGCGGCGCCAACTGCGCCAGTAGGGCCCGTAGACCCGATAAGGGTCGCCAGCGCCGGTTTTGATGGCTTCCGGCGCCACCAGGAGCTGGTCCCAATCAGCTAGCACCTTGCACCCCTCCGCCTGCAGCGCCCGCGCCACCCGCCGGTCGCGCTCTCGCCCGAAGGGTTCCACGTCCCGGTTCCAGGCCACCACTTCGGCGCCCAGGGCGTTGGCCAACCTGGGCAGCAGCTCGGCTGGATCACCACGCAATACCACCAGCCTGCTGCCGGCCTGCTGCCAGGCCTGCTGCAACTCCCGCAGGCTCTCGGAAAGAAACCACAGCCGCGCTGGGGCCATGCTGGGATCCGAGAGGATGGCCGGATCCAGCACGAACACCCCGGTCACGGCAGGGGTGGCGGCGGCGGCGGCCGCCAGGCCCCGGTTGTCGGCCAGGCGCAGATCGCGGCGATGCCAAAACAGCCAGCGCTCCGGAGCCATTAGATCCCCAGCAGTTGCTTGGCCCGCAGCCAGGCGGTGACGCTTTTGCCATCGAGGTACTCGTCGCCGCTGGCCAGGGCCGCATCCAGTTCGCCGGGCTCCATCAGCAGCACCTCTAGGTCTTCGTCGTCGTCGCCGGCGGGCGGTTCGGCCAAGGGGCTGAGGTCGCGGGCCAGGAACAGGTGAATCACCTCATTGGAGTAGCCCGGGCAGGGCAGCATCGCCCCCAGGGGATCCCAGCGGCTGGCGCTGTAGCCGGCCTCCTCCTGCAGCTCCCGCTGCATGGTGCTGAGGGGATCTTCGCCTTCATCGAGGGTGCCGGCCGGAAATTCCAGCAGGCGGGTGGCCACGGCGAAGCGGTACTGGCGCAGCACTACCACCCGGCCGTCGTCAAGCACCGGCACCGCCAAGGAGGCGCCGGGGTGGCGGATCAAGCCAAAAGTGCCCACCACGCCCATCGGCAGCTCGACGCGGTTGACCTCAAAACGGATCTTGCGGGCATCGAGCACCGCGGTGGTTTCCAGGTGACGCGAGGGCTCTGGAGCGGGGAGGGGCGCCATGGCTGGGCTTGTCGCGGGTCTGTGGGGCCAGCATCGCGCAGGGTTACCCCAGCTGCTCGGGCCAGCCGGGTCTGCCAGCTAGCGCTATCACCGCGCAGCCAGCTTCTGGGGCCAGGCCTGCCAGTGCAGCCAGCGGCGCCAGCACAAAGTCTCGCTGCCGCCAAAGCGGGTGGGGCAACTGGAGGCGGGGGGTGTGGCAGCTCAGATCCCCCCACCAGAGCAGGTCGAGGTCGATGCTGCGGGGGGCCCAGCGCGCCTGACGCTCCCGGCCGAAGTCATGCTCCAGCGCTTGCAATTGCTCTAGTAGAGCTTCACCGGCTGCTGTCCTTGCCCTATCTGCTCCCAGCCCTGCCACCAGGCCGTCCACCACTAGGACCGCATTGATATAAGGCGGCTGGCCTGGGGGGCCGCCTACGGGTTCGGTCTCAAACAGAGGAGACCAGCGGAAGCCGGTAGGCCCCGAGCTGAGGCACTGGCCCCACTGGCGCAGGCTGGCTTCGAGCAGGGGGCGCACGGCGATCAGGGTGGCGATCGGGCCACCGCAGCGGCTGGGCAGGTTGGCGCCTAGGGCGATGGCCAGGGTTGCCGCTTCACTGCCTCTGGGCTGATCAGCGAGACTGGCTGGCACGTGAATCGGGTCTTAGCCCTCCCATGGTTGCAAGCGGAGTTGCCAGTAGGGCCTTTCCCCTCGCCGCCATCACCGGCCACGGCACCCTCAAGTTGGCCCTGCTGCTGGCCGCGGTCGATCCAGGCCTGGGCGGGGTGGTGATCGCCGGTGGTCGTGGCACTGGCAAGTCGGTGTTGGCTCGCGGTCTGCATGCCCTGCTGCCGCCGATCGACGTGCTTGATGTGGGCGGCCAGGCCCTCAACATCGATCCCCAGAGGCCCGATGACTGGGACGAGGCAACCTGCATTCGGCTTACCGAATTGGGTGCCGATCCCACGGGAGTAGCTACCAGCGCCCTGTTGCCCACCGCAGTGGTGCCGGCGCCCTTTGTGCAGGTGCCGTTGGGCATCACCGAAGACAGGCTGGTGGGCTCGGTCGATGTGACGGCTTCGCTGACCAGTGGCCAGGCTGTTTTTCAGCCAGGGCTGCTGGCTGAAGCCCATCGGGGTGTGCTCTACGTCGACGAGCTCAACCTGCTTGACGACAACGTCACCAACCTGTTGTTGGCGGCGGTGGGCAGCGGCGAAAACCGGATCGAGCGGGAGGGCCTCAGCCTCAGCCATCCCTGTCGCTGCCTGCTGATCGCCACCTTCAATCCTGAGGAGGGGCCTGTGCGCGATCACCTGCTCGATCGCTTCGCCATCTGCCTAAGTGCCAATCAGGTGCTGGAGCTTGAGCAGCGGGTGGAAATCACCCGCTCGGCGATGGATCAGGCCGAATCCAGCACCGACTTCGGTGCACGCTGGCAGGAGGAAACCGATGCCCTGGCCACCCAGCTGCTGCTGGCGCGGCAGTGGCTACCGGATGTGCAGATTGCCCGCGAGCAGATCGTTTATCTGGTGAATGAGGCTTTGCGGGGTGGGGTCGAGGGCCATCGCAGCGAGCTTTATGCCGTGCGGGTGGCCCGGGCCCATGCAGCCCTCAGCGGCCGAGATCGAGTCGAAGTCGACGACCTTCAAGTAGCAGTGCGCCTGGTGATTGCACCTCGTGCCCTGCAAATGCCGCCCCCCGATCCCGACCAGCCTCTTGAACCCCCGTCGCCGCCCCGGGGAGAGACACCGCCCCAGGGGGAGCAGCCGCCGGAGGATCCCGATCAGCCTGAGAACGAGCAGGAGCCCGAGCAAGACAAAGACGATCAAGACGACGAAAGTCCCAAAGACGACGAACCTGAAGAAGACGAATCCCAAGACGACAGTCCTGAAGATCAGGCGCCGCCGCAGGTGCCTGAGGAATTTTTGCTGGATCCGGAGGCCATCGCCATTGATCCGGATCTGCTGCTGTTCGCCTCGGCCAAGGCCAAAACGGGCGGCAGTGGCAGCAGGGCGGTGGTGTTTAGCGATTCCCGCGGCCGCTATGTGAAGCCGATGCTGCCCCGCGGCCCGGTGAAGCGCATCGCTGTCGATGCCACCCTGCGGGCGGCCGCCCCTTATCAGAAATCTCGCCGTGAGCGGCAGCCCCATCGCAAGGTGATCGTGGAAGACGGTGACCTGCGCGCCAAACAGCTGCAGCGCAAGGCCGGTGCCCTGGTGATCTTCCTGGTGGATGCCAGCGGCTCGATGGCTCTCAATCGCATGCAGAGCGCTAAGGGGGCCGTGATTCGCTTGCTCACCGAGGCCTACGAAAATCGCGACGAAGTGGCCCTGATTCCCTTCCGCGGCGAGCAGGCCGAGGTGCTGCTGCCCCCCACCCGCTCGATCACCGCTGCGCGCCGGCGTCTGGAGGCGATGCCCTGTGGCGGCGGCTCACCCCTGGCCCACGGGCTCTCCCAGGCCGCCCGGGTGGGGGCCAACGCTCTGGCCACGGGCGATCTGGGCCAGGTGGTGGTGGTAGCGATCACCGATGGCCGCGGCAACGTGCCCCTCAGCCGCTCCCTGGGTCAACCCCAGCTGGAGGGCGAGGAGCCGGTGGACCTCAAGGAGGAGGTGAAGCAGGTGGCCAGCAAGTACCGGGCCCTAGGCATCAAGCTGCTGGTGATCGATACCGAGCGCAAGTTCATCGGCAGCGGCATGGGCAAGGACCTGGCCGAGGCGGCCGGTGGCAAGTACGTGCAACTACCCAAGGCCAGCGATCAGGCCATCGCTGCCATCGCCATGGAGGCGATCAACGGGATTTAGGGCTTTGTCTGCGCGGCCTTCTCTCGGGCGGCCTTGTCCCGGGCGACGTCGGTCTGGGCCGGGTATAGCTCATCGAAGAATTTGCCCAAGCCCACGGCCACGCTGCGGATGCCGTCCATGAAGCGGGGATCGTCGGTGAGTTTTGTCACATCGCCCCCAACTGAATTCCATTTGGCGGTGAGCTGCTCGGCATTGCTGACGGTGGCCTTCAGCTCCTTCAGGGTCTGGGGATTGTCTAGGGCGGCGATAATCCGGCGCAGGTGGTCACTGCTGCTATTGAGATTGGTGATCGTGGGCTGGGCCGCTTTCACCGTCGATTCGAGCTCCTTGGCCAGGGACTGGCCTTCCTTCATGAAGTTGGAAGTGTCCTTGGCGGTGCGATCGAAGCTGCTGGCCGCAGTTGAGACTTTGCTTAGCAGTTTCATCTGGTCTGTTTCAACCAGCATCTTGTGCATCAGCGTGGTCACGCTGGTCAGACTTGGTCCCTGGATTCCCTCGATGGAGGAGCCATTGCAAATGGCTACGGTCGTGTTGCAGGCCTTGGAGCGAGGGTTGGCAGAGCCTGGCGGCAAGGGCGGGCCGCTGCTGATCAGAGCAACTTCGGCTTCACCCCCAAGTAAGGAGGCTTCGCCGATCTCCGCCCTTGTAGGCCGAGCCAGATTCAGATCGGCATGGTTGATTTCCAGTTCAGCAACTACCGCATCGGGTGTCACGGTTACGCGCCGCACGCTGCCAACTAAAACTCCTCTGTAGGTCACAGGTGAGCGCTCTGCCAGGCCAGATGCTTCGGCGAAGCTGGCTTTGACGCTCCAGTTTTGCCTGCTTAGGGAGATGCCTCGCAACCAAAAGGAGAGACCTACGGCACTGCCGATAGCGGCTAATAGGGAGAAGCCGACAACTGCTTCGCGGATGCTGCGGCGCATGGATTCAGAGCTCCGCAGGTTGCATCGGTCCGCGCAGACTACCGCTCCTGAACTGCACCACGTAGGGATCGCTGCAGCTGCGGTATTCCTCAACCGTGCCGCTCCAGCGGAATTGGCCGTCGTACAGCAGCACAACCCGTTCCGCAGAGCGTTCGATGGTGCTGTGCACATGGCTCACCACCACAGAGGTGGCCCGAGCTACTTCCGTGGTGCGCACGATTAGATCTTCGATTCGGGTACAAGCAATCGGATCCAGGCCGGCCGTGGGTTCGTCGAACAGCAGCAGGGGCATCTGTTCATTTGGCTTGGCCGGGTCGTCGATTAGGGCCCGGGCAAAGCTGACCCGCTTCTGCATGCCGCCGCTGAGCTCCGCAGGCATTTGCTCCTCGATGCCTTGCAGCCCCACCGCATGCAGTGCTGCGCCCACTCGCTCTCGTATCTCTCGTTCAGCTAGTCGGCCGTGGCGATAGAGCAGGAAGCCGACGTTTTCACGCACGGTTAGGGAGCCAAGTAGCGCCGGGTTCTGAAACACCAGCCGTACGTCCTGAGGCTGACGCTGATCTAGGCGCAAATAGGTCTGAGGGATGCCATGGAGACTCAAGCTGCCGCTGTTGGGTAGCTGCAGTCCTGCCAGCAGACGCAGGATGGTTGACTTGCCCGATCCGGAAGGCCCAACCACCACTAGGCGCTCGCCGGCGGCGATCTGCAGATTTACCTGGTTAAGGATGCAGCGGCTGCCCCAGCGCACGCTGAGGTTATCCATTGCGGCCAGCGGTGGTGCTGAGGAAGCCAGAGGGGGCCTATGAAGAAGTTTCCATCCTCGCTGTTTGCGGTGCCGATGGCACTCCTTAAAGTTCAGCCAATTGCGGCAGCGTCCTCCCCCGCCCTTTGCGCTCCTCCGCTCCGGTTTCTCGATTGCGGCGCTCCCGCCGACCGCTGCCGAAACCGGGTTGGCTGGGCCGCGGAGATCTGCGCCGCAAGGACCTGATGAGTCGCTCCCGGCGAGCGGCCCGCTGGTTGCAGCCAGGACTGGTGGTGAAGCGCTGGGTGCTCACCTCCGGGTTGGGGTTATTGGTGGCCCTGCTCGGCGCGGCGGTGTGGGCCGATTTGCAGCCGATCTACTGGATGCTCTCCAGTATTCAATGGCTGCTGGCTCAGGTCACCGGGGTGTTGCCTCGCAAGTTCACGGGGCCGTTGGTGTTGCTGGTTGGAGCTGTGCTGATTTGGCTGGGCCAGAGCCGCAGTTTCGGTTCCATTCAGCAGGCTTTGGCCCCGGAAAAGGACACATTGTTAGTGGATGCCCTGCTGGCTCAGGGGCGCCTCAACCGCGGCCCAAGCATCGTCGCCATTGGCGGCGGCACCGGCCTTTCCACCCTGCTCAGTGGACTAAAGCGCTACAGCAGCAATCTCACGGCCATCGTTACGGTTGCTGATGACGGCGGCAGCAGCGGGGTGCTGCGGCGGGAGCTGGGCGTGCAACCACCCGGCGACATCCGCAACTGCCTGGCGGCCCTGGCTCGGGAGGAACCCCTGCTGACCCGGTTGTTCCAATACCGCTTCAAGGCGGGCAGCGGTCTGGAGGGCCACAGCTTCGGCAACTTATTCCTTTCAGCCCTCACGGCGATCACTGGCAATCTGGAATCGGCGATCACCGCCAGCAGCAGGGTGTTGGCGGTGCAGGGGCAGGTGGTGCCCGCCACCAACGCCGACGTGCGTTTGTGGGCTGAGCTTGAGAACGGCGAACGGATCGAAGGCGAGTCGAAGATTGGCCACGCCCCCAGCCCAATCGTGCGGCTGGGCTGCACGCCCGAGCGACCTCCGGCCCTACCCCGAGCCCTGGAGGCCATCGCAAATGCCGATTTGATCGTGCTTGGCCCGGGCAGCCTTTACACCTCATTGCTGCCCAACCTGCTCGTACCCGAGCTGGTGCAGGCCATCCGTCGCAGCAAGGCACCGCGCCTTTACATCTGCAACCTGATGACCCAGCCGGGCGAAACCGATGGGCTCGATGTAGAGGGACATTTGCGGGCCCTTGAGGCCCAATTGGCCAGCCTCGGGGTGGAGGAGCGACTATTCACCGCCGTGCTCGCCCAGGAAGATCTGGGCGATTCCGCCTTGATTGACTATTACCGGCACCAGGGCGCCGAGCCGGTGGCCTGTGATAAGCGCCAGCTGCGCCGCCAGGGCTACGAAGTGATGTTGGCACCGCTCCAAGGAGCTAGGCCTACGGCCACGTTGCGCCACGATCCCCGCAGCGTCGCCCTAGCGGTGATGCGTTTTTACCGAAATCACCAGCGTGGCATCGGCTCCGCGTCCTAGTAGGCGTCCTGCATTTCGTAGAAATCGGGCTGCACGTAGTCCTTGCGCAGCGGAAAACCTTTCCAGTCTTCCGGCATCAACAGCCTCTTGGGATGGGGGTGGCCGGCAAACTGAATGCCGTACATGTCGAAGGTTTCCCGCTCCTGCCAATCGGCACCGCGGAAAAGGCCATAAAGAGTGGGAATGGTGAGATCGCCGTCCCGCTCCAGAAATACCTTGATGCGCACTTCTTCAGGGGCTTCCCCTGGGGGCATCACTCCAGCAGTACAGCGATTTGAAAGGGCTGCCAGCTTGACCAGGTGGTAGAAGCTCACCAACCGGCCACCTGCCCCTTCGTCGTAGCCCCCTTGGCATTGAAGGTAATCGAACCCTTGGCTTTTGAGGGCCGTAGCTATTAGGGGCAGAAACACCGCTTCCACGGCGAGCATTTCGATGCCGAGATGGTCGCTGCCAAGCGCAACATGATCAAAACCCTGGCTGGAAAGCCAGCTGCCAACCGCGCCGGGAGCCGGGGTTTCGAGCGCCGTGCTGCTGGAGTTGTCGCCGGCGTTGGTTTGGATTGCGTCAGGCATGGCAGGCGTGGAGGAGGTGCTCAGGCTTCGACTGGTGCAGGGATGGCCGCAGCTGGTGCGGGCATGGGAAGGGAGCTGGCGGCGGTTAGGGCCTGTCTTTGGGTTTCGGCTGCTAAGTATTGGCCATTCACGATCGGGGCCACCGCTTTCATCTGGTGGGAGACCGTGCAATAGCGGTGCGATTGCTGCAGATTGCCGCGCTCGACCAAGGCTTCGTTGCCCACTTTTTTACGCAGTTTGATCACCGCATCAAAGATTGCTTCCGGGCGAGGAGGGCAGCCGGGTAGATAGAGATCTACGGGGATCAACTTGTCCACGCCCCGCACGGCGGTGGTGGAATCGGCGGAAAACATGCCGCCGGTGA
>Ga0247844_1001901_pt1 | contig 35976 bp, 35 predicted proteins | sample LaCtaG_FD_192421 | JGI IMG/M metagenome (GOLD analysis project Ga0247844, IMG submission 192421) | Freshwater microbial communities from meromictic Lake La Cruz, Castile-La Mancha, Spain - LaCruzMarch201714.5m_1 | ecosystem: Environmental > Aquatic > Freshwater > Lake | place: Spain: Castile-La... | reverse complement strand
CAGCCTCAGGCCGATCACCCGCACCGCCATCGGCGACTGGCGCGCGCGTCTGTATTCGCCGGACCGGATGGTCGTGGCCGTCTCCGGCGCCGTGAACGAGGCCGAGCTTCTGGCCTTGGCAGGGCACTGGTTCGGCGGCGAGACCTCGACCCCGGCCGAAGCGCCGGCAGTACCCCGGTTCACCGGCGGCGAGGCAGCCCTGACGCGGCGGATCGAACAGGCCAATATTGTCTTCCAGCTGCCCGCGCCCTCGGCCCATGACCCGTCCTACGCCGCGACCCGGCTGATGACCGAGATCCTCGGCGGCGGCATGGCCTCGCGTCTGTTCCAGAGCGCCCGCGAGGAACGCGGCCTGGCCTATGCCATCGATGCGTACCATGAGCCCTATGAGGACGCCGGTCTGCTGGGCATCTACGCCGGTGCCGCCGCCGACCGCGCCGTTGAACTGGCCCAGGTCTGCGCCGCCGAGCTGAAAGCCCTGGCCGAAACCGGCCCGACCGCCGCCGAACTGTCCCGCGCCAAGGCGGTGCTCAACGCCGGCCTGTGGATGTCGGACGAAAGCCCCGCCGCCCGCGCCGGCCGCGCCGCCGCCCAGGTGCTGATTTTCGGGGCCCTGATCCCGTCGCAGACCATGTCGGAACGGACCCTGGCCCAGACCGTCGATACGGTCCGGAGCGCCGCCGCCACCTCGCTGATGGCCGGGCTCTGCGCCACCGCGGTGCTGGGGCCGAAGGCGGCGGCTCCGGCAGGCGCGGCCTTCCGCGAAGCCCTTTTCGGGTAGTTCCCGGGACTCCTTGTCATCCCGGAAGCGTCGGGGCGCTGTTCGGTGTGGTTCACCTCGCCGGAACACTGCGCTAAAACGGACTCATGGCCCTGCTGGACTGGATCAACGATGCGACCGGGCCGGTGGTGAAGGGCCAGGGCGTGACCCTGCGTCCGCCGCGCCTTTCCGATCACGAGGCCTGGGCGGCCGAGCGGCGGGCGTCGCAAGCCTGGCTCCAGCCCCGGGAACCTCTCTGGCCCGAGGACGATCTGACCCGGGCCGCCTTCCGGCGCCGCCTGTCGATCTATGCCCGCGAGATGGAGGCCGGCAACGCCTGGCCCTTCTTCATCTTTACCGATTCCGACAAGTCGCTGGTGGGGGCGATCACCCTGTCCAATGTCCGGCGCGGCGTGGCCGAGACCGGCACCCTGGGCTACTGGGTCGGCCGCAGCTACGCCGGTCGCGGATACGCCACCGCTGCGGCCCGGGCCGTCGTCGCCTGGGCCTGCGAGGACCTGAACCTGCATCGGGTCGAGGCGGCCTGTGTGCCGGACAATGCCGCCTCCCGCCGCGTGCTGGAAAAGTCGGGCTTTCAGCTGGAGGGAAAGGCCCGGGCTTATCTGAAAATTAACGGCGTTTGGGCAGATCATCTCCTGTTCGGCCTCGTCAATGACGGGGTCGGGCGCGGCGGCTGATTCCGGCCGTCCTGTCGGGACCCTTCAGGCGTTTGAACACTCGCTCCAGAAGTCTGGCCTGGGACGCGACGACGGCCATTGAGGCGTTGGCCGCCGCGGACACGGCCCTGTGGATCTGGACCCCGTCCGACGATCAGATGCGCTTCACCGGCGCGACCCGGGCCCTCGGCCTCGGTCCGCTAGCCCCGGAGTGCTCGGGGGCGGCCTTCACCGCCGTGGCCCTTCCTCAGGATCGAGCGCTGGCCGAGAAAATTCTCAAGCCGCAGGCCGAGGGCACCGAGGTCGCTGTGCGCCTGCGCATGCGGGATTCAGAGACCTGCATCTGGCGCGGCGTCTGGCTCGAGGACGGGCTGCGCGCCGCCGGTGTCGTCGCTCTCGAAGCGAAATTCGCCGCCTCCCATCTCGACCGGCTGACAGGTCTCCTCGACCGTCGCACCTTCCTCGCCCGCGCCGGCGAGCAGCTGACCCAGCCGGGCGACTATGAACTGGTGGTCGCCGACGTCGACCGTCTGCGCCGTCTCAATGAGGCCTTGGGCCATGAGCGCACCGATCTGGTCCTGGCCGCCCTCGGATCACGCCTGAACGCCGCCTTCGCCAAGGACGCCCATGCCGCCCGCATCGGCGAGGATGAGTTCGCCGTCCTCGCCTTGCGCGGAAGCGGCACAGTGGCCGAACGGGTGCGCGAGGCCCTGGAACAGCCGCTGCGGATCGCCGGTTTCGACATCTATCCGACCGTCTCGATCGGCTCGGCCCAGGCCGAGGGCGGGCTGGACGCGCCGGATCCCGCCGAGCTTCTGCGTCGGGTCGAACTGGCGGTCGAACAGGCCAAGACCGCAGGCCGCGGCGGGGCCGCCGCCTATGGCCGCGCCCTGGAAAGCGACAGCCTGTCCCGGCTGGCCATGGAGGCCGACCTGCGCAACGCCTTCCTGCGTGGTGAGATCGAGCCCTTCTATCAGCCGGTCGTCAACCTGCTGACCGGGGCTGTGGCCGGGTTCGAGGCCCTGGCCCGCTGGCGCCATCCCCGGCGGGGTGTTGTCCCGCCCGATGAGTTCCTCGGCCTGGCCGACGAGATGGGCCTGATGAACGATCTCGGCCTGCTGATGATGACCCAGGCCTCGCGCCAGCTGGCCGAATGGCTGGTCCGCCATCCGTCCGCGGGCAAGCTGTTCTGCAGTGTCAATCTTTCGGTCGGCGAGATCGAGCGGCCCAATCTGGTCGAGGACGTGACCCGGATCATCGCCGAGGCCGGCCTGCCCCGCGGCGCACTGAAGCTGGAGGTCACCGAGGGCGACATCATGCGCGATACCACCCGCGCGGCGGACACCCTGACCCGGCTGCGTGAAGCCGGCGCCTCCCTGGCGCTGGATGACTTCGGCACCGGCTTCAGCTCCCTCACCTGGCTGGCCAAACTGCCGTTCGATACGCTGAAGATCGACCGCTATTTCGTTCTGACCATGGACAAGGACGAGGGATCGGCCAAGATCGTCAAATCGGTGGTCAACCTGGGCCGCGACCTGTCGCTGGAAGTCGTCGCCGAGGGCGTCGAAAACGCCAGCCTCGCCAAACTCCTGCTCGACGCCCAGTGCCACTTCGGCCAGGGCTTCGGCTACGCTCCCGCCCTCCCGGCCCAGGAGGCCGAGGTCTATCTGAACGAGTCCCTCGCCGACGGCACGGCCCCGATCAAGGCGCGGTCGGCTTAGGGCGGGGTTTAGGGCTTGGGGCTTGGGGCTTGGGGCTCAGGGCTCAGGGCTCAGGGGTGAGGTACTGGGTGAGCTCCCCGGCAGCGTCTGATCGCCCTTGATCTGAAGCAAGTTCAGCGACCCCAAGCCCCAAGCCCCAAGCCCCAAGCCCCCTCAGGCCCGCCCGCTCTGCCCCGACAACCGCGCCGGATCCACACCCAGACCCGCCAGCGCCCTGGCCCATTTCCCGTCGTAGTCGGCGTCGAAGATCAGCTCCGGGTCGGCATCCGCCGTCAGCCAGACATTCTCGCCCAGTTCATCCTCCAGCGGGCCCTCGCCCCAGCCGGCATAGCCCAGCAGCAGTACCGACCGGTTCGGCCCCGAGGCCGGGTCCACCATGGCCAGCAACGCCTCACGCGTGCCGGTCATCGCCAGACCCTCGGCAAAGGCCACCGAGGCATCGTCGATCAGCCAGTCGTCGGTGTGCAGCACAAAGCCGCGCTCGCGCTGCACCGGCCCGCCGATCAGCACCCGCCGCCCGGCCGCCTCGTCCGGGGCCCCGGTCTTCAGCTTGTCGAGCACCTTCTTCAGGTCCACCCCCGGCGCCGGCCGGTCCAGCCTCAGGCCCATGGCGTGGTCCGGCCGGTGGGCGCAGATCAGGATGACGGCATGCTCGAACCGGCTGTCGCTGATGCCCGGCATGGCCACCAGCAGCCGTCCGACCAGGGATTGGAATTCGACCATGACCCTATCATCAGCACGCCGGCCCGCGGACGCAAGGCGACGAAAGGACACGATCGGCTTGGCGTCGCGAACCACAACCCCTATCTGGGCGTTGACGTAACGTCCCACATCCTCCCGGAGCCCCCCATGACCGTCCAGATCGGCGACCGCATCCCCTCGGCCACCCTGACCCGCGCCACCGACGACGGCCCGCGTCCGGTCACCACCGACGACCTCTTCTCCGGCAAGACCGTGGCCCTGTTCGCCGTGCCCGGTGCCTTCACCCCGACCTGCTCGGCCCGCCACCTGCCGGGCTTCAAGGACCACCGCGAGGAGATGACGGCCAAGGGCGTCGACACCATCGCCTGCATCTCGGTCAATGACGCCTTCGTCATGGGCGCCTGGGCCGACAGCCAGGGCATCGGCAAGGACGACATCGTCATGCTGGGCGACGGCAACGGCGACCTGACCCGCCAGCTGGGGCTGACCATGGACGCCAAGGGCTTCGGCATGGGCGAGCGCTCGCAGCGCTATTCCATGATCGTCAAGGACGGCGTGGTCAGCCAGCTGAACATCGAACAGCCCGGCGAATTCCGCGTCTCCTCCGCCGAACATCTGCTGGCGCAGCTCTAGGGGCTACCGCTTGTGACGCCGCCGCCCTCCCGGCTGAGGTGCGGCGGCATGCAGGTTCATCACAAAGGACAGGAAGAAGGTCACAAAGGACACAACGGGACCGGAGCCTCGTTGAAGCCGGTGTCCTGCTCGCCTGTTTTTGAATCGCGGCGAACGCCGCATCAAACCCGGGCCTACTGGCTTTATCGGCCCGTCTTCCCGCAGGACCCCTTGTGTCCTTTGTGACCTTCTTCGTGTCCTTTGTGATGAACCAGCCATCGTCGAAGGAAAGAACCCGGACGGGCACCTCACCCTAGACGCCGAACGTCCCGGCTCAGGCTGCGACGGTTTCCGGCCCGGCGACCTCGTCAGCCTGCGCCAGCGTCATCACATGGGTGATGGCCCCCAGCAGCATCGGCGGCGTGATCGGCTTGGAGACAAAATAGGTCATGCCGGCCTCGGTGCAGGCGGCTATGTCATCCGCTGCGGTGTCGGCGGTGACGGCGATGATTGGCACCCCGGCGTTGGGGCCGCCACCGGCGCGGATCCGTCGCGTGGCCTCGCGGCCGTCCATCTCCGGCATCCGCACATCCATGAAGATCAGGTCGAAGGCGGCTTGCTCGCACATCTTCAGCGCCGTCATGCCGTCGGCTGCGGTGGAGATGTTGCAGCCCAGCGGCTGCAGGATCAGCTGGATGGCGCGGCGGTTGATATCGTGGTCGTCGACCACCAAAATCTGCATCGGCCGGCCCTCACCCGCCTCGCCTTCGTCCGTCACCGGTTCCGGATCCGGGCTCGCAACACGGTCAGGGCCGGCTGCGACTGAAACCGGCGACCGGGTCGATGGGCCGGTGACGGTCGTGCTCGACATGCGACCGGACAGGGCGCGGGCGACGGCGTCGCGGCTCTCACGTTCCAGCAGGGTTGTGGCGGGTGCGGCCACCGCGCCCCGAAGCAGCGACAGTGACAGTGTGACGCTGGTGCCGGATCCCGGGCGGCTGCGAACGGTCAGTCGGCCGCCCATCAGTTCCGCCAGCTGGCGGCTGATGGCGAGGCCAAGTCCGGTGCCGCCGTGAATGGCGCTGATGCCCGACATGGTCTGGTCGAACGGTGTGAAAAGACGCGCGATCTGTGCGACGGACATGCCGGAGCCGGTATCCTCCACGGTGATCAGCACAGCATAGCCGCCGGGCTCTTCGTTCCAGGCGCTGAGACGCAGGGTGATCGACCCCGTCTCGGTAAATTTCATTGCGTTCGAAATCAGGTTGTTGAGCACCTGACGGACGCGGATCGGATCGCCCCGTACGGCGGAGGGGATCGTTGCGGCACCCTCGATACGCAGTTTCAGCCGCTTGGCCCTGGCCGGAGCGCGCCACAGCCGCGTGGTCTGGTTCAGCAGGTCGCGGAGGTTGAAATCGATCTGGTCAACCGTCATGTGGCCGGCGTCCAGCTTGGCGTGATCCAGCAGGTCGTCAAGCATGGCCTTCATCATGAGGCCGGCGTCGGTGATCAGATGGGCCCGGGACCGGGCGGTGGCGTCCGGTGCTCCGTGTTCCAGCTCCGCAGCGCCGGTCAGGATGGCGCTGATCGGCGTGCGAAGGTCGTGGCCGATTGCGGCCAGGAAGGCACTGCGACCGGCCATGATTTGCTCGGCCTCCAGCCGTTTGGCTTGGGCCTCGATACGGGCCGCACGCTCCGACTGGTGCGCCTGGTTCATACGCCTCCAGGTTGACAGGCAAAAGGTGACAAAGGCACCGGAGCAGAAGGTGGCGACGGTGAGCATGCTGGACGTCGCGCCCCCGATGGCCATGAACACGGGCGTCATCGCCAGAAACAGCAAGGGCGATGAAGCGGTCAGCAGCATGGCCGACCTTGAGCTGGAGGCATTGCCCAAGGCGTAGATGGCGGCCCCTGACAGCAGCAGGATCGCACAGACGCCACCGGCGGGGCCACCGAAGAGCCAGAGCAGTACGGGCAGGCCGCAGAAATAGGCGGCATTCAGGACCAGGGAGGTCCAGGCCGCGCCGCGTCGGGCACCCGACAGCTGTTCAGTCTTGCCGGCGGTAATCGGGGCAAAGATCCACAGGTCCAGCAGCTGGATTGCGAAATAGCCGACCACCCAGCCCAGGCTCATTGGCAAGCCCAGGATCGGACTGAAGATCAGGGCAAGAGCCACGGCGAGGCCGAGCCGCTGGAGCAGGGACTTGCGCCGCTGGCGGATCGCGCCGGCCCAGTCGCCGGAAATCTCGACGGCCGCCTCGGCAGGCATGTCGTCTGCTGCTCTCGCCATGCGGCTCCCCGGGCTGGGCATTCTTGCCCCACCGGCGATCATGACCGACTCGCCCTAACGCTACGTCAACGGGCGGCTGAAACAGCCTCTGCGACGGTGGAAAATCCGTCGGCGCGCAGGCGCGCGGCGAGGTCGCGCTTGATCCGTCCGATCAGTCCCGGCCCCTCGTAGATCAGGGCGGAATACAGCTGGACGGCGCAGGCCCCGGCCCGGATGCGGGCCCAGGCCTCGGCCCCGCTGTCGATGCCGCCCGCAGCGATCAGGGGCAGCCGGCCGCCGCCGGCCTCGGCCGCGGCGCGCAGTGCGATGCCGGCTCGCGCCTTCAGCGGCGCGCCCGACAGGCCTCCTGCCTCGGCCCGGTCATGCGACCGCAGGCTGTCGGGCCGGTCCAGGGTGGTGTTTGACACAATCAGGGCGTCGATCCCGTGATCGAGGCTGGCCTCAACGATCAGGCCGATCTCGGCCGGCGTCAGGTCCGGTGCGATCTTGAGGAAGACCGGCGTCGGATCCGTGCCCCGCGCCTCGGCCAGCCGCCCCAGCAGGTCGTCCAGCGCCGCCCGGCCCTGCAGGGCGCGCAGGCCCGGCGTATTGGGCGAGGAGACATTGACCGTGACATAGTCGGCCAGACCCTTCAGCCGGATCAGTCCGGCGACATAGTCCGCGGCCTTGTCCTCCGTATCCTTGTTGGCCCCCAGATTGGCACCGATCACGGCATTGCGCGGCCGGGCCGCCAGATGGCCGGCAAAGGCCTCCAGACCGGCGTTGTTGAACCCCATGCGATTGATGATCGCCCGGTCCTCGCTCAGGCGGAACAGGCGCGGCTTCGGATTGCCGGGCTGGGCCAGGGGAGTCACCGAGCCGCATTCGACAAAGCCAAAGCCGAGCCGCGACAGGCCGTGCAGGGCCTCGCCGTTCTTGTCCAGACCGGCGGCCAGCCCGACGGGATTGGGCAGATGCAGACCGGCGACGGTGGTGGCAAGGATGGGATCATCTGCCCGCGCGGGCGGCAGGGGGGCCAGTTGCAAGGCCCGGATCGCCAGGCCGTGGGCCGTCTCGGGGTCGATTGTGCGCAGCAGGGCGGCACCGATGTCGGTCACGGCCATCCGATTGCTCCATCTTCAAAGCGCATCACGCCGTCCGCATCGACCGACAGGCCCCGCTGCGGCGCGTCTGTGCGGGCGGGCAGGGGCGCAAACAGATGCGGGAACAGGTCGCCGCCGCGCGATGGCTCCCATTTCAGCGCCGCACCGAGCGGGGCGAGGTCGACCTCAACCAGCACCAGCTCACGCCGCCCGGCATAGTGCCGCCGCGCCGTCTCCGCCAACTGGGCCGCCGTCGACATATGGATATAGCCGTCCGCCAGATCGACCGCCGACCCCGCATAGGCACCGGCGGCCAGCGCTGTCGTCCATTCGGCCCGATCGACCAGCTTGTAGGCGACCTCGCTCATTGGCCGCCCAGATCGCGCGGCTGGATGAAGCCTTCGAAGCTGCAGCGGCCGGCGACGTCGACGGAGAAGATCGCGGCCGCCCCCGGCGGGAACCCCCCGCTCATCCGGTCCAGCAGGGCCGGTGAGGCCGCGCTCTCGACCAGATAGTCCACCGCCAGCAGATGGATACCCGGGTTGTGGGCCACGACCATCAGGCAACCGGCCTCATCCTCGACCGCCTCGATGAAGCGACGCAGGGTTTCGGAGCCGCCATTGTAGAGGGGCTCGTCCTCCCGCAGCTGCACGTCGCCGAAGGCGTCATGCAGCAGCTCCCAGGTCTGGCGGGTACGGGCGGCCGGCGAGACCAGCGCCAGATCGGGGCGCATGCCGCGCCCGGCCAGCGCGCGCGCCATGGCGGCGGCATCCTTTCGACCCCGGCCCGACAGGACCCGGTCGCGGTCCCGACCGGAACCGGCGGCCGGCTCCGCCTCGGCGTGACGCATCAGGATCAGTCGCTGCATGGGCAGGGCTTTAAGGGCGTTCGCCGTTTCCCGCCAGATCACTGTCCGACAGATCGCGTGATGATCGCGAGGCGGGCTGTGGCTGCAACTCGGGCACCATCACCGGCACGGTTGCCACCGCCCCGCCCGGACGGATCCGGGCATAGGCTTGCCGGGTCGCCTCCAGCAGGATGACCCCCGCAGCCCCCGGCATGACCCGTTTGCCGATCTGTTCCAGTCCGTCGGCGAGGGGCAGCAAGGGACCCCAGGGCGGCACATAGAGAGTCTGTGACCAGGCCGTGGGCTCCAGCCCCGCTGCCCGCACCAGCCGCTCCAGCTGACGGCGTGTGAAGGGCTGTCCGTATCCGAACGGCGTCGATTCGGATCGTGCCCACAGCCCGCCCCGGGCCGCGGCCACCAGGATGATCCGTCCGGCCGGAGACAGGGCGCGCACCGCCTCGTTCATCAGGGCCTGGGCGTCGTCCGCCTCCTCCAGGGCATGGATCATCAGGATGCGGTCGAACGATCCGGCCGCGAAGGGCAGGCGTCGGTCATCGACCAGCAGGGTGCGGTTCTTGCCCGCCGCCGGCCAGGGCTCGACCCCCTGACCGCCCGGCATGGCGGCGACCACCCGCCGCGCGCCGACGAAGGCGTCCAGCCAGGGCGTGGCATAGCCGAGACCCAGCACATCGCTGTTGGTCGCCTCGCCCCAGGCGTCCTCGAGACGGCGCGCCAGCAGCCGCCGCGCCAGGGCACCGGCGGGCTCGCCGTAGAAGGTCCGGAGTTCCTCGATACTGCTCCGCATGGCTGCACCATAGGCCGCGCCGGGGGCGGCTGCTAGAAGACCCGCATGACCCTCGATGTGCGCCTCTTCCCCTGCCTCACCGACAACTACGGCCTTCTGGTCCGGGATCGGGACACCGGCAGGGTGGCCACGATCGACACACCCGACGCGGACGCCATCCTGGCCGAGCTGGAGCGTTCGGGCTGGGGTCGGCTGGACCTGATCCTCAACACCCACTGGCATCCCGATCACACCCAGGGCAACGCCCGGCTGAAGACCGAAACCGGTTGCGAGATCGTCGGACCCGAAGAGGTCCGCCGGGCCGCGCCGATCGACCGGATCGTGGCGGGGGGCGAGACCGTCATGCTGGGCGGGACGGCCCTGGAGGTGACCGACACACCCGGCCATACCCTCGGCCACATCGTCTATCGCTCGCCCGCAGACGGCCAGGCCTTCGTCGGCGACGTGCTGTTCAACCTCGGCTGCGGACGGCTGTTCGAGGGAACTCCGGCCCAGATGTGGAACAGCCTGCAGACCCTGGCGGCCTGGCCCGACGGGACGGTCGTCTGGTGCGCCCATGAATACACCGCCGCCAACGCCCGCTTTGCCCTCAGCGTCGATGACCGGCCGGAAATGGCGGCCCGGGCGGCGGAGATTTTCGCGATGCGGGAGCGGGGCGAGGCGACGGTGCCGACCACCATCGGCGCGGAAAAGGCCTTCAACCCCTTCCTGCGCGCGGGCGATGCCGAAACCTTCGCGGCCGTCCGGGCGGCCAAGGACGTGTTCTGAGGTAATCCCGCCCGTGGAGCCGACGCGCCGTCCTGCCCCTGTCCCGACCGGTGCTGGTTCATCACAAAGGCCACGAAGGGATCACGAAGCACACAAAGGGTTCCGGGCGGATGACAGAGCTGTGCCCGCCGTGGATGTCGTGGGGATGCCGGGACTTGAGGCGGCGAAGCCGCAATCCGGACATGCCGGGAGACAGGCGTCGCCCCGGACGCACCCGGTCTCTTCGTGCCCTTCGTGATCCCTTCGTGTCCTTTGTGATGAACCGACCGACCGCCAGACCTGGCCCGGAAGGAGCCCGCCAGCCGGTTCAATTCACAGGACAGCCGGTCTAGCGCCGGGCGACCGGTTCGACCGATGTCAGGAACGCCTGAATCACGCGGGCCGAGGACGGCCGACCGGCCACGCCTTGCGTCGGCGCCACCACGATCCGCAGGTCGCCGCGGGCGTAGACGACAGACGGCCGCGAACCTTCGACGATGGTGATGCTGCGGAGCTGGTTCAGCGACGACCGGGCCGTTGGCGAGCGTGCGATCCGGAGTACGGAGTCGGTCGACAGGATCAGGGCCTCGACCGACAGGCTTTCGGCCTGTTCGCTCGTGTCGAGGTTGATGAAGATCAGCCGGCCGAGGGCCTGGTTCATCATGAAGCTGCGCCGAGCCATCAGCTGGAACAGCTGCGTCGGCCCGAGAGTCGGCGGCGACAGGCTCTGGCCCGGACCGGACAGGGAGGCCGGCGAACCCCCGGGCGCGAGGGGCGTATAGACGGTCATGCCGCCGCCGGGTGTCACCCGCAGCAGCTGGTCGCCAGCGTCATTGCGATAGATCACGTCACCGCGGGGCGCGGCTGTGGGCCGCAGCACCCAGGTCTCGTCGCGCCGGTCGAAGCGCAGCAGGGGCCGCTGGCCCGACCGGTCCAGAATGAAGGCCTCGCCGGACTCAGCCACATATCGGCCGGTCGGCGGCACCGCCCGCGTCTCGACGGCGTTTCGGTTGCGCAGCGACTGACTCTGCTCGGCCTGGGCATTGCCCTGGTTCTGGGCCTGGGCCTGGGAGGCGGTGGACAGCGAAGACAGCGCCGCCGCGGCGAGGGCGATCGCCATCGCCGCCGGAAGCGGCGTTCGCGCCGTTCTGACCCTCACCGTCAACTCCATGGGGAGCAGTGGTGCAATCGGCCCGCGGCGGATTTTGGGCAGGACCCGGTCAGCCGACCAGATACTGCCCTCCGTTCAGCGACAGGGTGCAGCCTGTGACATATCCGGCACGTTCCCCGGCCAGCCAGGACACCATGTCGGCGATTTCCTCGCCTTTTCCGAGTCGCCCGACCGGAATCTGGGCGATGATCCCGGCCAGGACCTTCTCGTCCATGGCCCCGACCATTTCGGTGTCGATATAGCCGGGCGCGATACAGTTCACCGTCACGCCCTTGCGCGCATTCTCCAGCGCCAGCGCCTTGGTGAAGCCGATCATCCCGGCCTTGGCCGCCGAATAGTTGGTCTGGCCGATCTGGCCCTTCTGTCCGTTGATCGAGCTGATGTTGACGATCCGGCCGAAGCCGCGGTCGCGCATGCCGTTGATCACCTGGCGCGTCATGTTGAAGACGCTGTCCATGTTCACCCGGATCACGTCGGACCACTGATCCGAGCTCATCTTGTGGAAGAAGCCGTCGCGGGTGATGCCGGCATTGTTGATCAGGATGTCGACCGGTCCCAGCTCGGCCTCGACCTCCTGTACGGCCCGGGCGCAGTCGTCATAGGATCCGACATTACCCTTGACCACCATGACGCCCAGTTCCTTCGCGGTCGCCTCGGCGGCCTCGACATTGCCGGAATAGCCGGCCGCGACCAGCATGCCGTCTTCCTTCAGACGCTGAACGATCGCCTTGCCGATGCCGCGGGTCCCACCCGTGACCAGAGCCACTCGAGCCATGTGCGTTTCCTTCTCCCTGCATGGCTCTCACTGGCGGAGGCCCTTCATGGAAATGTTTAACGGCAGGATGGCGCCGGGGCTAGGGCTTAGGGCTTAGGGATTAGGGCTTAGGGCCGAGTACAACGCCGCCGCCATTCGCCCCGATCTTCGGCCCCCAAGCCCTAAGCCCTAATCCCTAATCCCTAATCCCTAAGCCCTAATCCCTGGATCCGCCCCATATCCAGCACAAACCGGTACCGCACATCCGACTTCTCCAGCCGGGCATAGGCCTCGTTGATCTGGTCCGGAGCGATCACCTCGATGTCGCTGGCCAGCCCGTGTTCAGCGCAGAAATCCAGCATCTCCTGGGTCTCGCGGATGCCCCCGATCAGCGAGCCGGCGATCGACCGGCGGCGCCACAGCAGGCCCATGGCATAGACCGGCAGCCCCTCGGTGGTCAGGCCCAGCATGACCATGGTGCCGTCCTTGGCCAGCAGGTTCACATGGCTGGCGATCTCATGCGTGGCCGAGACGGTGTTGAGGATCAGGTCAAAGCTCTCGCCCGCCGCCTGCATCGCCGCCGTGTCCGAATTGATCAGGAAATGTTTGGCCCCCATCCGCTCGGCGTCGGCCCGCTTGCGGTCAGAGGTCGACAGGACCGTGACCTCCGCCCCCATGGCCACCGCCTGTTTGACGGCCATGTGACCGAGGCCGCCCAGGCCGACGACGGCTACCTTCGAACCCGGCCCGATCTTCCAGTGCCGCAGCGGCGAATAGGTTGTAATCCCGGCGCACAGCAGGGGTGCGGCCGCATCCAGCGGGATGCTGTCGGGGATGGTCACGACATAGTTCTGGTCGACCACAATGGCGGTCGAATAGCCGCCCTGGGTCATCTTCTGGCCCACCGCCGCACCCTTGGGATCGGGCGAGCCATAGGTCTGGGTCATGCCGGGTACGCAGAACTGTTCCTCGCCCTCGAGGCAGGGTTTGCACTGACGACAGCTGTCGACCATGCAGCCGACGCCGACCCGGTCGCCGACCTTGAAGCGGGCGACATTGCCGCCCACAGCCGTCACCACACCGGCGATCTCATGACCAGGCACAATTGGATAGCGGGTGCGGCCCAGATCGTTCTTCACAATGTGAAGGTCGGAGTGGCAGACCCCCGCGAATTTGATCTCGATCGCCACATCGTCCGGACCCGGATCACGCCGGTCGAAACTCCAGGGCGACAGCGGCTCCGTGCTGGAGGTGGCGGCAAAGGCGCGGGTGGCGATTGGCATGGGAAGGCTCCTGGAAGGCGGGTCTCATTTGCGTGCGTGCGCAGCCCGGCGCAACCGGTTCAGCCCAGCTTTTTGATCAGCGCCTGCGCCGCCGCCGGGTTCCGGACCTTTGCCCCCGCGATGAAATAGGCAAAGACCTCGCCGCGCTGCGCCCAGCCCCGCGTCTGCGCCGCCAACGCCTCGAGTTCGGCCGACGTCATGCCCGTCGGCTCGTCCTCGCGGCTCGACATCAGCCGGGCGTAGGTAAAGTCGGCGGTCGGCTGGTCGATGCGCGGCCATTCGGGGGCCTCGTCGTCCACGGCATAGACGATGGCCGCCCCGTATTTCGCCGCCAGATCGTAAAACTGCGGCGTATCGAACGTCGGGTTCCGCACCTCCAGCGCATGCCGCAGCCGCACCCCGTCCTGCTCCTTCGGCAGCAGTTTCAGAAACCCCTCGAAATCGGCCGGATCGAATTTCTTGGTCCCCATGAACTGCCAGTTGATCGGCCCCAGCCTGTCGCCGAGCGCGCTCAGCCCCTGGCCGAGGAACCGCTCCATCGACTCGCCCATCTCCGACAGGATCTTGCGGTTGGTGCAGTAGCGGCTGGCCTTGACCGCAAAGACGAAACCGTCGGGCGTCTCATCGCGCCATTTCATCCAGCTGTCGGGCTTGAAGGTCGAATAATAGGTGCCGTTGATCTCGATCGAGGTCAGGGCGCGGCTGGCGAACGCCAGCTCCCTCTTCTGGCTCAGCTTGTCCGGATAGAAGACGCCGCGCCAGGGCTCATAGGTCCAGCCGCCGATACCGATGTGGATGGGGTGGGTCATGGGTCGTTCCCGTCGTCATCAACTGGTGTGAACGTATCAGCTTGCCAGTCCTCGTGACCGTGGCGGACGCGCAGGATCAGGACTTCGCCCTCTTCGACGGCATAGAGGATGACATGGGACCGGTAGTGCCGTGCCCGGAAGGGCCGCGTGGTTTCATGGCGCAGGCGCGACGATTGTGGATATTCGGCGATGAGCCGGAACGCCGCAGCAAGACCTTGGGCGTAGGCCTCGGCCTGTTTTCGACCAAACATTTCGTCGCCCTGAAAGTAGATCGTCTGCAGGTCTTTTCGGGCGGCTTTGGTGAACCGGATCGTCACCGGTCGTCAGGCCGCGCGGGGCGGTGTGCGAGCTTCGGCTTCGGCGCGGGCCTCAGCAATGATCTCTTCAAAGGACTGGTCACTGATACCCGACGCATAGGCCTCCTCGATCAGAACATTCCAGTGCGCGATCTTCTCCGCCTTGATCTGCTCGCGGCGGATCAGGTCACGGACATAGTCGCTGGAGTTGGCATAGCGGCCGTTCGCCGACTGCGCCTCGACCCAGGCCTTCATCTGGTCGGGCAGGGAGATGTTCATTGTGGCCATCGGCGAGCTCCTTTGACATCAAAGGTCCGCTCGTTGGCAAACCTTGTCAATCCGGTGTGAAGCGGATCGAACTCACCACCGGCCCGGCGGCGTCCAGCCCGTTGCCGAAACCGCTCGACGAGATCACCACCGACTGCGCCCCGTCGCTGACCACGGCCCACAGGCATTCGCCGGCGGCGGCATGGAAGCCGGTCTCGGGGTCGCTGATCCCGCAGGTGATGACGGCGCGCAGGCCGGACTGGCCGTTCACCTCGAACGCCTCGACCGCCACGGGCTCGAACCGGCCGTAGGTGGTCATCAACCGGCCTTCGGCGTTGCGCTCAAAACCGCTCTCCGCCGCGGCGACTGCCTCCAGCGGCCCGGCGAAGACCTGCACCGTGAGGAGGTCGCGCATGAACTCTTCTGCGGACGGATCGAACAGCACGACACAGCGCGGAGTGGCCCCGTCACAGGGTCGGGTCTGGAGGCCGGCGGCATGGTCAAAGGCGACGCCGAGGGCCGTGGAGGCCTGCGGGCCGGCCGGGGTGGCCGCAGCCGGCTCGGGCGCGGCGTCGGCCGGGGCCTGCTGGCATCCGGCAATCCCCATTGCGGCCAGAACCGCGACAATGCCCAAAGCCCTCATGACCCGTCTCCCGCCCGTTGCGGCCGAGCCTCTGCCCCTTGGGGCCGGCGATCAAGGCCTCAATAGGCGAAGTCCCGGTACAGCCGTGTCAGATCGCCCTGCCACTCGCCGTGATACAGCGCCAGCAGTCGGTCGGCGGGGGTGATGCCTGTCGCCCGGTTTCCGTCTGCCTTCGACCTCAAGCCGGCCGGTCGGAGGTCCAGCAAGGCATCAACGCAGCCTCAGCCATTCGTGCCCACGCCCCGATCGGCGAGGCGCTGTCGCCAGACATGGTCAGTTCTGCATAGGTCCGGCTGAGCGGAAAAGTACCTCTGGCGTTCAGGCTAAAGGTGTAGTCGTCCAGTGTGATGCTATCGACTGGGACCGGGGCCTCCACTGCAGCTGGGATGCCGGGGAAATCGAGTACCGGTCGTTCAATCTGTTCCATCGATACGAGAGCCTGGTCTACTGCTGGACAACTGCGTCCATCAGCATACCGGGTGGTCACCGCCAGAAAATCCGCCGTGCGCATCCGCGCCATCCAAACGTAATCGAAGCGTTCGCTGGCCCTTTTGACCTGCACGCGGTGAAAACTCATGACGCTAGGCGATCGATTGTTCCGACTTATCAGGACTGACGCGAACGGAGAGGCTCCGGCTAGGGAGGCAGAGGCACCTGCGGCGACATAGGCTTCCGCATCCTCCACCCGAGAGAGGCCTGCGTCTGGCCGATCCAGATGAAACGAAGTGGAGCCGACCTCTTGGGGCGACTGAGGGAGGGAGAAACCAAGCACCGCGAGGCTGATTCCTATCGGCAACATATCGGTCATCCCGTCTAGGCTTCCGGGCAGTCCGGATTGATGGGCGGCGGAGGCGGAAGTTTTCTTTCGACGGCGTCCTTGAATGCATCCTTCTCCGAATAAGGAAAAGCGCGCGTCACTCCTTCGCAGTCCGTAATAAACAATGTGAACGTCGAGGCAGGAACGTGAAACTGATCAACTGCCGTGGTGGCCCAGTTCCAATCGGGGTCAGACGGGAATTGGTTCTCATACAACTCCTCTTGTCCCTGGAGGCCACCACTTCCGCAGTAGACGTTGTTCGGATGATTGTGATTGAAGCCCAACACGTCCGCGAACGCTATGCCGAACTCGTTGCGCGCCGCATTTCTGTCTGCGGCGGAGATGGTAGCGCCCGCGCCGCCTCTAATTTCATGTGTGAGAGTCTGACCGTTTTCCGTCCATGTGAATGAGAAAAACTCCTTGGAGTTTCGCTCAGACTTCTGGCCCAATTCAGTCGCGAATTTCTGGGCCGCGCATTGTTTCTGCCGCTCATTCTCAGCATCGACCTCTTCCTGCGTCGGGCCGGAAGGTCCCTCGTTGCCTTCGCCCACCTCGTTCTGCTCTTCCGGATTATGGCTGGGGTCGCCCGGAGTTCCGCCTCCGGGACCGGCGGTAAAGACAAGTCGAGTACCAGTAACAGTGATGCCCGGAAGTTCGCTCGGTGGCTGGTCAGTCATCGTCACTTCTCCAGGTCGAGTAGGGATAGGAGACTGTTTCACAATCTGGAGTGGCAAAAAATAACTTTAACGTGATCGCCTCAATAGGCGAAGTCCCGGTACAGCCGTGTCAGATCGCCCTGCCACTCGCCGTGATACAGCGCCAGCAGCCGGTCCGCGGGGGTCAGGCCGCTGTCGGCGATGTCTTCCAGTTCCGACAGATAGCCGCGCTCATCGACCATGCCGCCGCTGAACCGGGCGCGGTTCTTCAGCCCCTCCTTGGCAATGGCGACCATGTCGACGGCGATGTCCCGCACCGACCGCCCGGCCACCTCGGCCCTGAGGCCCAGCCGGGTCACGTCGCGGCGCAGCCGTTCGTGGTCGGCGATGTCCCAGTCCTTGACCAGGTCCCAGGCCGCCGCCAGCGCCGCCCCGTCGTAAAGCACCCCGGCCCACAGGGCCTGCAGCGCGCAGATCCGGCTCCACGGCCCGCCGTCGGCCCCGCGCATCTCCAGATAGGACTTCAGCCGGACCTCGGGGAAGAGGGTGGTCAGATGGTCGTTCCAGTCCTTCTTCGTCGCCCGCTCGCCGGGCAGGGCGGGCAGGCCGTCGGTCATGAAGCTGCGAAAGGACTGGCCCGACAGGTCGACATAGGTGTCGCCGCGCTTGGCGAAATACATCGGCACATCCAGCGCATAGTCGGCGTAGCGCTCATAGCCGAAGCCGTCGCGGAAGACGAAGTCCAGCATGCCCGTCCGGTCAGGATCGGTGTCGGTCCAGACGTTGGCGCGGGCGCTGAGGAAGCCGTTGGGCTTTCCTTCCGTGAACGGACTACAGGCGAACAGGGCGGTGGCGATCGGCTGCAGGGCCAGTGATGTCCGGAATTTGGCCACCATGTCGGCCTCGTCCGAGAAGTCCAGGTTCGACTGGATGGTGCAGGTGCGCAGCATCATGTCGAGGCCGAGCTTGCCCTTCTTCGGCATATAGTTCCGCATGATGACATAGCGGCCCTTGGGCATGACCGGCACGTCCTCGCGCCGCCACATCGGATCAAAGCCCGTGCCGAGGAAGCCGAGGTTCATCTGGTCGGCGACCTGTTTGACCTCCATCAGATGCTGGCCGGTCTCGTTGCAGATGTCGTGGACATCCTTCAGCGGCGCACCCGACAGTTCGAACTGCCCGCCCGGCTCCAGCGAGATCGAGGCCGTCATCCCCTCGTCGTTCTTCCGTTCCAGGGCGATGACATAGCCGGCCTCCTCGACGGGGCTCCAGCCGAACCTTTGCAGCCCCGTCAGCATGGCCAGGATGCCGGTGTCGCCCTCATAGGTCGGGCGGCGCAGGGTCGAGCGGTCGAAGCCGAATTTCTCGTGCTCCGCCCCGATGCGCCATTGCGCCTTCGGCTTGGCACCCTTCGACATGGCGCCGATCAGGTCGTTCCGGGAAAGCGGCGCAGCGTCGGTCATGCGTTCAGCCCTGTTGTGGCGGCTAGATGGGAGGAAAACCCCTCCCGCTCAAGGGGCATGCTTGCCCTGTCGTTCCGCGCGCGGCGCGTCGCTGCTTGAGGGCTATCGTTCCCAATCGCCCACAGCCGCCTGCCACAGGGTCAGGGCGGCAACGGCGGCAGTGTCCGCGCGCAGGATCCGCGGCCCCAGCGACACGGCGGTGGTGAAGGGCAGGGCCCGCAGCCGCTCGCGTTCGTCCGGCGAAAACCCGCCCTCGGGACCGATCAGTATGGCCCAGGGGCCGGCATCTCCCTCCCCCTCCGGGGGAGGGTCGTCGTCGCTTCGCGACGACGGGGTGGGAGGGGCCGGGCGACGCATCAACGGCGTCTCGTTCGCCGAGCCCTCCCCACCCGGTCGCTCCGCGACCCGCCCTCCCCCCGAGGGGGAGGGAGAATACCGGGCCACCGCCCCCGTCACCGGTGCCCCGCCCGTCTCGTCGCAGAACATCAGCCGCCGCCCGGAGTCCATGCCCGCCTCCCAGCCGTCCAGCAGGTCCGCCAGCTTGATCGGAGCGTCGATCATCGGCACATCCAGCCGCCCGGTCTGTTCGGCAGCCTCGATGGCGATGGCGTCCAGCCGGTCCATCCGCACATGCTGCACCTGGGTCCTCTGGGTCACGACCAGTTTCACCCGCCGCGCGCCCAGTTCGGTGGCCTTCTCGACCGCGAACTCCAGCGCGCTCTTCTTGACCACGGCGATCAGCAGATCGACGTCCGGCCCCAGGGCCTGCGGCCGCACCCGCTCCTCCGCCCGCAGCACCACCCCCTTCTTGAGGATTTCGCTGATGACGCAGCGCCATTCCCCGTCGCGGCCGTTGAAGACCAGCAGGCTGTCGCCGGTCTTCAGCCGCATCACCTGGGTCAGGTAGCGCGACTGGTCCAGCGTCGGCAGGACGGCGGCGTCGAGGGAGAGCGGGGCAGGGGCGTGGAGGCGGATCATCGCGTGTAGTGATACCGGCACTGGGCGATCAGCAAGCCGTCCTCGGTCTTTCGATAGACCAGACGGTGTTCCTCATTGATGCGGCGCGACCACCAGCCGGAGAACTCACCACGAAGCGGCTCGGGTTTGCCCGTTCCGGTGAAGGGCGTGCGGCTACATTCCTTGATCAGCGTGTTGATCTTGGCCAGCAGTTTGCGGTCGTGGGTCTGCCAGTAGAGATAGTCATCCCATCCTTCGTCATGGAAGGTGACCTTCATTCGATCAGATCGCGAACCTGGCCCTTGCCGGCATCCAGTTCCGCGATCGACTTCCGCAGGCGTTCGGCGTTCACCGGACTGCGCAGCAGATACTCTGTTTCCTGCCAGGAGGTGAAATCTTCCAGCGACATCAGCACGGCCGCGGGCTTGCCGCCTTCACGCGTGATGATCGTATAGTCGTGGTCCGCCGTGACCCGCTCGATATTGGCGGCGAGGTTCTTGCGGAGTTCGGTGACGGAGATGGCGTTCATTTGAAAAATGTACGTTATCGCGTACGTTAATTCAAGACTGCCTACAGCGTCCGCGCGATCAACAGCTTCATGATCTCGTTCGTCCCGCCGTAGATCCGCTGCACCCGCGCATCCTTGTACAGCTGGGCGATCGGATATTCGTTCATATAGCCGTAGCCGCCGTGCAGCTGCAGCATCTCGTCGATGACCTCGCCCTGGATGTCGGTGACCCAGTATTTGGCCATGGAGGCCGTCACGGCGTCGAGGTCGCCCTTCAGATGCCGATCCATGCAGTGGTCGACGAAGACCTTGGCCACGGTCAGCTTGGTCTTGACCTCGGCCAGTTTGAACTGGGTGTTCTGGAAGTCGATGACCCGTTTCCCGAACGCCTTGCGCTCCTTCACATAGGCCAGCGTCTCCTGCAGCCCGCGCTCCGCCGCAGCCACGCCCTGGATGGCGATGTTCAGCCGCTCCTGCGGCAGCTGCTGCATCAGCTGGATGAAGCCCTGGCCCTCGCCGCCGCCGATGATGTTCTCGCCCGGCACCTTCACATCGTTGAAGAACAGCTCCGAGGTGTCATTCCCCTCCATGCCGATCTTGTGCAGGTTCCGCCCGCGCTGGAAGCCTTCCGCCCCGTCCGTCTCGACCACGATCAGCGAAGTGCCCTTGGCACCCTCGGCCGGATCGGTCTTGGCCACGACGATGATGAAATTCGCCAGCTGGCCGTTGGTGATGAAGGTCTTGGACCCGTTCACCACATACTGGTTGCCGGTCTTGATGGCGGTGGTCTTGACCCCCTGCAGGTCGGATCCGGTGCCCGGCTCGGTCATGGCGATGGCGCCGACCAGCTCACCCGACTGCAGCCGCGGCAGCCAGCGCGCCTTCTGCTCGGCCGTCCCGTAATGCCAGATGTAGGGCATGACGATCGCATTGTGCAGCGAGATGCCGAAATGGTCCGCGCCCTTCCAGCCCAGCTGGCGCATCAGCACCACCTCATGCCGGTAGTCCCCGCCCATGCCGCCGTCTTCCTCGGGCATGGACAGGCCCAGCAGACCCGCATCGCCGGCGTCGTTCCACAGCTTGCGCGGCACGGAGGAGTTGGCCAGCCAGGTCTGCACGGTCTCGGGCGCGCCGTGCTCATCGATCCATTTGCCGACGCTGTCAGAGAAGAGGCTGATCTCCTCTTCCTGCATGAAATCGGGCTCGGGGACGTTCAGGACGTTCATGGCGATGACTCGGCTTCTCCCTCCCTCTCCGAGGGAGGGTGGCCGCGTAGCGGCCGGGTGGGAGGGGCCGGGCGAGACGGCGCGGCGTCGCCGAGCTCTCCCCGCCCGGTCGTCGCTGCGCGACGACCACCCTCCCCCGGGAGGGGGAGGGAGAAATCAGTACGTCTTCAGAACGCCTCAGCCGGCATCTGCATCAGCACCTCGGCACCAGTCTTCAGCTTGGCCAGATGCGCCGCGGTATCCGGCAGGATGCGCTCGACGAAATAGCGGCCGGTCATCAGCTTGTTGGCATAGTAGGGATCGCTGGTGCCGGCATCGACCTGGGCCTGTGCTGCCTTGGCCATCTGCGCCCACATATAGGCCAGGGCCGTCAGGCCGAAGACGTGCAGATAGTCGGTGCTCGCCGCGCCCGCATTGTCCGGGTTCTGCATGCCGTTCTGCATCAGCCACATCGTAGCCTCCTGAAGCTTCTTCTTGGCATCGGCCAGGCCGTCGACATAGGGCTTGATCGGGCCCTCGCCGCCGTTCTCGGCCACGAAGGCGTCGATGTCGGCGAACCAGCTCATGATCGCCCGGCCGCCGTTGGCCGGCAGTTTGCGCCCCACCAGATCCAGCGCCTGGATGCCGTTGGCGCCCTCATAGATCATGGTGATCCGGGCATCGCGCAGATACTGCGACGCCGTGAAATGCTCGGTGTAGCCGGACCCGCCGTGCACCTGCATGGCCAGCGAGGCGACGTGGAAGCCCTTGTCGGTCAGATAGGCTTTCAGCACCGGGGTGATCAGACCCATGTAGTCATGGGCCTTCTGCGCCTCGGCGGCATCGTCCGAGTGCTGAAGATCGGCCTGCAGCGCGGTCCACAGGGTGAAGGCCTGCCCACCTTCGACAAACGCCTTGGCCTCCAGCAGCATGCGACGCACATCCGGATGGACCATGATGGAGTCGGCCGGCAGTTCCGGGCTCTTGGTCCCGGTCAGCGAACGGCCCTGCAAACGGTCATGGGCGAACTGAACGGCGGCCTGATAGGCGGCGGTACCGATCGACAGGCCCTGCAGGCCGGTGCCCAGGCGGGCCTCGTTCATCATCACGAACATGCCGGCCATGCCCTTGTTCTCGGGTCCGACCAGCCAGCCCCGGGCGTTCTCATAGGCCATGACGCAGGTGGCGTTGCCGTGGATGCCCATCTTGTGTTCCAGGCCCGCGCACTGGACGCCTGCGTTCCGTTCGCCCAGCGAGCCGTCTTCATTGACGAACACCTTGGGCACGACGAACAGGCTGATGCCCTTGATCCCCTCCGGCGCGCCCTCGATCCGGGCCAGCACCAGATGGATGATGTTGTCGGTGAAGTCGTGCTCGCCCGACGAGATCCAGATCTTCTGGCCGGTGATGTTGTAGCTGCCGTCGCCGTTCGGAACGGCCTTGGTGCGGATCAGGCCCAGGTCCGTGCCGCACTGCGGCTCGGTCAGGTTCATGGTCCCGCCCCATTCGCCGATGGCCATCTTGGGCAGATACATCGCCTTCTGCTCATCCGAGCCATTGGCGTTCAGGCCCCAGTAGGCCCCGGCGGTCAGGCCCGGATACATCGAGAAGGCGGCGCTGGCGGCGGAGGTGAACTGGCCGATCGCCATGGCCACCACGGCGGGCATCCCCTGGCCGCCGTGCTCGGGCAGGGCCGACAGGGCGGGCCACCCGGCCTCGACCATGGCCTTGTAGGCTTCCTTCCAGCCGGTCGGGCCGGTGACCTTGCCATTGTCCCATTTGCAGCCTTCCTGATCGCCGATGCGGTTCAGGGGGGCGATGACTTCCTCGGCGAATTTCGCGCCTTGTTCCAGAATCTGGCCGACCAGGTCCGGGGACACATCGGCGAAACCGGGCTGGTTGGCATAGCGGTCAATTTCCAGCACCTCGTTCAGAATGAACGTCAGGTCGCGGACAGGCGCCTTGTAGGCCATGGGATTACGCTCTCGCTTTGAAGGGCTGGTGGAGGGGGTCGGCGTTCAGACGCGATTTCAGCAGGTCGGCATATTCGTCGGCACCGGGCAGCAGGTCGGGCCGGAACTCGGCCAGTTTCCGCTCCATCACGGCGCAGGCTTCCTCGGCGGTCTCTATGGCCGCGTCGAGGTCCTCGCGTTGCTGTTTCAGCGCCTCGATCTGGGCCTTGTGCCGCCGCAGGGCGACTGACATCTGGTGGGCGTTGTTGTCGCCCTGGTCGTAGAGATCCAGCATTTCCTGAATCTCGAACAGCGAGAAGCCGATGCGCCGGCCCCTCAGGATCAGCTTCAGCCGCGCCCGGTCGCGGGCGTCATAGACGCGCGTCTGCCCCTTGCGCGCCGGCGTCAGCAGGCCCTTGTCCTCATAGAATCTCAGCGCACGCGCCGTCGCCCCGAACTCCCGACAGAGCTGGCGGATCGAATAGGTACGATGATCGTCGGCGGTCGCCATGACCGAACTCATAACTTGACGTGCACGTAAAGGGAAGCCTTTAGGTCCTCATGGCTCGCAAACACGTCAATCTCGGCCGCGCCCCCGACAAACGCGACCTGCCGCAGAAGACCTGCGTGGTCTGCGGCAAGCCCTTCTCCTGGCGCCGGAAATGGGCGCGCGACTGGGATCAGGTAAAGGTCTGCTCCGACCGCTGCCGGGCGGCGGGCCCGGGGGCCTGACGGACCTCGCGCGCCCGCTTCCAGAGCACGGTTGCGGTCATGGCGATCAGGGCCAGGTTGGTGACAGCCGGGCCGGCATCCATGCCCGTGGCGTGGATGGCCAGCATCACGACTTCCAGCACCATCAGGCCCGAGGCGGCCATGACCAGCAGCGGCCGGCCCTGTTTCTACGACACCGGCGGGGCCAGCACCGGCCCGGCGAGGATGATCCCGGCGACCGAGATGAAGCCGCTAAACCGTCATGCTCGCGATCAAGCCTGTGAGCGCCGCGACCGGGTCGGCGAAGTCAGGGCCGAGCCTCATGAACAACGGGCCGGGCGATAGTGGGCGGAGACGGGCATCCTCTTCAGCGGACGGTTGGTACCGGACGGAACAGGGCCGATTGCGTCAGTGCGTCGGCTCAGGGTCCGTCCGCGGACTGCCGTAGCCTGTCTTCAGGGCAAGGCCCTCCATGGTCATGCTCTGGACGACGAGCGAGAAGATCACCACGCCCAGCGCCGCCGCGAAGATCGCGTTGCGAGCGGGAATGTCAGGCAGCGACAGCACCATGGCGATCGACAGGCCGCCTCTTACACCTGCCCACGTCAGCACATTGTAAAGCTTCATCGAGGCCTTCCGGCCCACCAAAGGAAGGGCCGCGCCCGGCAGGGCGACGGCGATCCAGCGGGCGGCCAGGATGATCACCGGAGCAGCGGCGAGCAGGGCCAGCGCCTGCCAGTCGAGGCGCAGCTCGATCGCCTTGACCCCGACCAGAAAGAAAAGGACCGCGTTCATGCCCTCGTCGACCGCATGCCAGAACGGCTTGGCATAATGGTTGGCCGACTCGCTGAGCGCCCGGCGGGCCCAGCCCGAGCTCATCAGGAGCCCGGCCGCGACGACGCCCAGCGGGCCGGACAGCCCGAAGTGAAGCGCGACGGCATAGACCGCCATGGCCGTCGCCAGCGTGACTAGAAGCTCGGTGATCCAGTCGTTCACGGCGTAGAGCACGAGCGTCGCAAGCAAGGCCACGATCAGTCCCAGCGCAATGCCGCCGAAGGCTTCTATCGCCGCATGCTCCGCGAGGGCCGCGATGTCGGGGGCCGCGCCGCCAGCCGCCTGACCAACGGCGTAGGCCAGGAGCGCCTTGAACAGGACCACCGCGACGCCATCGTTGAACAGGGCCTCGCCCTCCAGCTGGGCCTGGAGCCGCGGCTCGAGATCGGTCCGCCGGGTCATGGCCAGCACCGCGATGGGGTCGGTTGGGCTGATCAGCGCGCCGAAGACCAGCGCCCAACTCAATGGCATCTCGACGCCGATCAGCCGGCAGAGGCCCAGGAAGGCACCCGCTGCGAGCACGGCGGTGATCACGGTTCCAATCGTGGCCAACACGCCCGCCGCCCAGGCCCGCTGCGCCAGCGCGCCGAGATTGACATTCATGGCGCCGGCGAAAAGCAGGTAGCAAAGCAGGAAGTCGAGCACGAGCTTGGGGTAGTCGATCTGGCCGTGCAGCAGCCGGTAAAACGCGCCGGCACCCAGCTGAGGCGCCACCGCGTCAGCGAGCCATACCACCGCCGAAAACACGAGGCCCACGACGAGCAGGCCGACCGCGACAGGCAACCGGAAAGTCTTGGCGTTCAGCCAACAGGCCGCCGCCGTGACCGCCAGAATGACGGCCGCGAGTTCAAAGAGACCGAATGTCATGCCACACCCCCCCAACAGGCGCCCCCCAAGCGCACACGCAACCATAGTCAATCGCCGGAACGCAGGCCATCGGAATCGGGTCTGGCGAGAATCGACGGCGTCACAATTGGTCCGCTCCCCGGAAACTGGAGCACTGGACGCTGGCGTTTTCTACCGAGCCTTATCCGGCTGCATGAGCTCGCCGGGTCCGTGCTGATGGGAAGACCTGCCACAATCCCGCCGAAGTGGCTCGCTTCAACGAACCTCGCGGGCCCGCTTCCAGAACACTACAGCGGTCATCGCCGCCAGCAGGCCGTTGGTCACCGCCGGGCCGACATCCCCGCCGGTCGCGTGGACCGCCAGCATGACCGCCTCCAGCACCAGCAGGCCCCCGGCAGCCGTCAACAGCAGCGGCCGGCCGTGCTTCCGGGACACCAGCGGGGCCAGCACCAGAAGGGCGAGGAGGATTTCGGCGATGCCGAGCCCGCGGACCAGGTCCGGCGGCACCAGGGCCGGCCAGCGCATCAGGTCGACCAGGTTGTCCATCGGCTCGCTGAGTTTGGCATAGCCCGCCGCGACGAAGAACATCGCGATCCATCCCTGGAGCGTCCAGAGCGTCAGGTTGCGATAGCTGGCGTTCAGGCGTGAACGGGCCGGGGTCAGGGCTTGGCAGGGCATTTTCGCTACGCCGGGACGGGCGTTCTCTTGATTTGCAACAGTCGCGATGTCGGATCGCGCAAGCCGTCCCACAAGGGCGCGAAGCGAGATCGTAACCATCCGTGACCCCCTTCTGCGAGACCTGAACGGCCAAAGCGTGGCCGTTTGCATAACCCTCTGTAATGCGGACGGGCTTTAGGCCGGGTTAAGCGACGGGGCCTGACGGCAGCTGGGCCCCCTTGTCATCCCGGATCGCCGCTGCGCGGCGTCCGGGATGACAAGGTCGGCCTCTAGCTGAAGCTCCACGCCTGCCCGGCCTCGCGCAGGCGTTGGAGTTTGGCCTCCAGCGGTCCCCAGTCATCCTCCGCCTCGATCGCGGACCAGATCGCCTCGACCTCGTCGATCAGCATCTCCTCGGGCTCGGCGGCGGCGAATATCGGCGCCTCCAGCCGCTCCGGCCGGTCGGGGGCATGTTCGAACAGGGCGAAGCGGAAGGCGTCGAAGGCCTCGCCCTGGTACAGTTTCCCGCGCGGCCCCTGCAGCGCCCGCGCCGAAGAGGCAAAGCCGCCGAACCAGTCGAAGAACAGCGGCTCCCAGCGCAACGCCTCGCCGCCCTCGCGCAACAGCGCCAGGGTCGTATCCAGCAGCCTCTGGTCCGCCGCCTCGCCCAGGCTCTGCACCCCCAGCCGCGCCAGAAACGCGGCCCGCAGCTCGCGGATATAGGCCGGCCCGAAGCCGTTCAGCGCCTCCGTCAGGGGCTCCGCCGCCGCCACCGTCTTCAGCGCCCCGCCCAGCTGCGTCAGGGCCCAGAACACCGCCTCCGGCTGGCGCGCGAAGGCATACAGGCCGGTGCGGTCGAAATAGGCGGCGGTGAAGCCGGGCTCATAGTGCGGCAGGAACCGCCATGGCCCGTAGTCGAAGCTCTCGCCCGTGCCGTTCAGATTGTCGGTATTCAGCACGCCGTGAACAAAGCCCGCCGCGATCCACCGCGCCGCCAGCCGCGCCGAGGCCTCGACCACGGCGCGCAGGAAGCCGGGCACGTCGCCGGCCGCCACGGCCGGGTGGTAGAGCGACCGGGCATGCTCCACCAGGGCCTCCACCATGTCGGCCCGTTCCAGATACGCCGCCCGCTGGAAGGTCCCGAACCGGATGTGGCTGTGCGAAAGCCGCACCAGCACGGCCGACCGGGTCGGGGAGGGCTCATCGCCCCGCTCCAGCGCCTCGCCGGTCTCGATCAGGGACAGGGCGCGGCTGGTCGGCACGCCCTGCGCCTCCAGCATGGCCGCCGCCAGCACCTCGCGCACCCCGCCCTTCAGCGTCAGCCGCCCGTCCCCCGACCGCGACCAGGGGGTCTGGCCGGAGCCCTTGGTGCCCAGGTCGAGAAGTCTGGGCTCCCTCTCCCGTTGGGAGAGGGAGATTTCGCCCGGGAGGCCGTCAGGTCGATCGGATGCGAAATCGGGTGAGGGTCGGACATCTTCGTCGGCGTCAGTCGCCGCTTCCCAACGTCTTGCGTCAACCTCAGCCGGACGCCCCTCATCCTTTCGCCTTTCCAGTCGCCCTGCGGGCGCCTGGAGGCTCAAGCCCTCTCCCGTCGGGAGAGGGATCTCTCTGAGCTGTGCCGCCAGGAATCCCCGTCCGTCGCCGAGGTCAGGATTGTAGGTGCGGAACTGATGCCCGTGATAGCGCATGGCCACGGGTCCGGGCTGGCCGGGCAGGGGCTCGAACCGGCCGAAATGGGCGACCCATTCAGCGTCCGTGAGCGTCTCCAGCCCCACGGTCGCCGCCGCTCGGTCATTGCGCACCCGCAGCAGTGTCTGCGGGAAGTCGGCGGCGCTCACGGCGTCGCCATAGTCCTCGCCCAGGTCGAAGAAGCGCGGATCGGGGCGATAGCTGGGCGAGACGGGCATCCGGCGCAGATGCGGCTTCTGATCTTCGCACGCAACCGTCGGCTTTCGATGGAGCAGGTCTTCGCCCCCCTGGTGCTCGCCCTCGCCCTCGGCCTGTTCATGGGTGTCCTGGCGTTTCCGGGTGCCATCGACTCGCCGGAGCAGGTCGCGGTCAAGCTGGGGGTGCTGGGCGGATCCGTCCTGTCGGCGACATTCGGGGCCGTGGTTCTCGCCGTGGCGACGCGCCGGCGCCGGATTCGGGCAGGGGCGGGCACAGGGCCCCACACCGGTCAGGCGAATATTGACCTAACGTCATAGGTTTTTGTCGCTTTTGCGTCACACTGCGGCATCCGCCGTGGCGGAATAGTGGCGCCGGGGCCCACGGAAGCTTGTCGCTGAGTCCGCCTTCGATTACCGAAAAGGCTGGACTTACCGCGTTCCACAGAAGGGCGCGGTTCAGGGATCAGGAACCGCCACGGTTGCCGTAAACACGGAGCCGGGCCCATGTCGGGGAGCTACAATGCGCCTTACCAACCTTCTTCGTACCACCGTCTCCGCCGCTGTTGTCGGGGCCTGCGCCTTCGGCTTCGCCGGTGCCGCGTCCGCCCAGGATGCCGGCCAGGGCAGCCCGCAGACCATCGACGACATCATCGTCACCGCCCAGAAGCGTGAGCAGAACCTTCAGGACGTGCCGATCGTGGTCACCAGCCTGTCGGCCGAGACGCTGCAGGACGCCGGCGTCCGCGACATCAAGGACCTGCAGATCCTGACGCCGGGCATGACGGTCACCTCGACCTCGTCGGAAGCCTCGACCACCGCCCGCATCCGCGGCGTCGGTACGGTCGGTGACAACCCCGGCCTGGAAAGCTCGGTCGGCGTGGTCATCGACGGCGTCTACCGCTCGCGCAACTCGGTCGGCTTTGGCGACCTGGGCGAAATGAGCCGCATCGAGGTCCTGAAGGGCCCGCAGGGCACGCTCTTCGGCAAGAACACCTCGGCCGGCGTCATCAACATCATCACCGAGGCCCCGTCGTTCACGCCGGAGTTCAACGCCGAACTGAACGTCGGCAACTACGGTGCCATGGGCGCCTCGGGTTCGGTCACCGGCCCGATCAGCGACACCCTGGCCTTCCGCCTGTACGCCAGCCGCCGCGTCCGTGACGGCTTCATGACCATCGACACCGGTGACGGCCCGCGTCCCGAGGTTGACGACAACAACCAGGACTTCGGCACCGTTCGTGGCCAGCTGCTGTGGCTGCCCAGCGACAACGTCTCCTTCCGCCTGATCGGCGACTTCTCGCGCCGTGACGAATACTGCTGCATCGGCACGCAGATCCGGACCGCCAACACCTATCCCTTCATCGACGGCCTCTCGACCGGCACGGGCCAGCGTCCGCCGGCCGCCGGCAACGGCCCGCTGCCCTTCCTGCGCACCGGCTATGCCAACCGCTCGTCCTACCAGGAAGTCACCGATCGCGGCGTCTCGCTCGAGACCACCATCGACATTCCGGCCATCAACGGCTCCCTGACCTCGGTCACCTCGTGGCGTGAGTGGGAGTCCACCCTCGGCCAGGACGTCGACTACACCGGTGCCGACATCGCCTATCGCCTCAACGACGGCGACTATGGCTTCACGGTCGACAACCTGACCCAGGAAATCCGCCTGGCCGGCTCCAACGACAGCTTCGACTGGCTGGTCGGCTTCTTCGCCACCTCGGAAGAGGTCGGCCGCTCGGACAGCTGGTATTTCGGTGCCGACTACACGCCCTTCCTGTCGTTGCTGCTGAGCGCCAGCCTGAACGCCGCCAACCCGGCCCTGCCGATCAGCCCGAACACCATCGGCTGCTACACCCGCCCCGGCCAGATCTCGGGTCTCGCCCCGGCGACGCTCGGCTTCCTTCAGTGCCTCGGTTCCGGCGGCGCTGCCGGCGGCGGCGGTGCCGGCTTCACGGTCGGCCAGGGCTATGAGGACGTCTACGACCAGGACTCGACCTCCTACGCGCTGTTCACCAACAACACCTGGCACGTCACCGAGCAGTTCGACATCACCCTGGGCCTTCGCTACACCATGGATGAGAAGAAGCTGCAGGGTCTGCAGCGCAACGTGAACGGCAACGGCGGTGCCTGCTCGGCTGCCCTCGGCAACTCGGCCGCCATCGGTGCTGTCCTCGGTGCTTCGACCTCCTCGCTGCTGGGCCGCTTCTGCCTGCCCTGGTCGAACTCGGCCTTCAACAACCGCGGCGTCTCCGAGAGCTTCGACGACGGTGAGCTGAGCGGCACGGTCAAGGCTGCCTTCCGCCTGAACCCCTCGATCCTGACCTATGTGTCGTATGCCCGCGGCTACAAGAGCTTCGGCTACAACCTGGACCGCGTGCAGACGGGCATCACGCCCAATGCCTCGCTGCTCTTCCCGTCGGAAGTGGTCGACAGCTACGAAGCCGGCGTGAAGATGACGCTGGCGGATCGCACCCTGCTGCTGAACGCCACCTATTTCGACCAGACGTTCGAGGACTTCCAGCTCAACACCTTCCTCGGCACCGCCTTCGTGGTGGAGTCGATCCCCGAGCTGACCTCGCGCGGCGTCGATGCCGACATGGTCTGGTTCACCCCGGTCGAGGGCCTGAGCTTCCAGGGCGGCGTGACCTACACCGACGCCCAGTACGGCGCCTTCACCGCGGCTGACCTGTCCAACCCGGGCAACTTCGGACAGCTTTCGCTGCTGCCGGGTGCCCGTGCCTCGTTCGCACCGGAATGGTCGGCCACCGGCTCGATCAACTTCGATCGCAACGTCGGCAACGGTCTCCGCGCGGGCTTCAGCGTCGCGGCCAAATACATGGACGACTACAACACCGGCTCGGACCTGCTGCCCTACAAGATGCAGGAAGCCTTCACGACCTTGAACGGCCGCATCCACATGGGTGCCGAGGACGAGCGTTGGACGGCTGAGTTCTGGGTCCAGAACCTGACCGACGAAGACTACATCCAGGTCGCCTACAACGCCCCGCTGCAAGGCTCGGCGTTCCAGGGGACGGTCCAGCCGAACGGCACCTTCTTCAACCCGGCGCTGGACAGCCAGACCTACGACGCCTTCCTGGGCCAGCCGCGCACCTACGGCGCGACCCTGCGTCTGAAATACTAGAACCGCCTCGCCGCAAGGCGGGTCGAACCAGCCGGCCGGGGGAAACCCCGGCCGGTTTTGTTTTGGGCATGCTTGCGGTGCGCAATGTCCCCCCGGATGCCCCGCAACCGGCGATCAGGCGCCGTGACCGACCACATCCTTCGTCGCCTGAGGGGGCCCGCCGTCCCCTTCTACGGATGGTGCATCACAACGGGCACAACGAAGGCCACAACGATCACAGCGGGTTCTGTGAGGAGGAGGTCCGGACGGCCCCCCTTCGGCTCCGGTCAATGCGGCGTTCACCCCGATCTCAAAAGAGCCCGGCACGATATCGACGCCGGCACGGCTCCGGTCCCGTCATGTCCGTTGTGGCCTTCGTTGTGCCCGTTGGGATGAGCCTTCCGGCCGCGGCCCTCAGGCCATGCGGCCCAGCCGGCCACGGAAAAGGGGCGGCGGCGTCACAGCCGTCGCCCCCTTCGTCGATCCCTCGATCCGGCCTCCGGGCCCGCTATTCCGTCGGCTGAGTGACGGGCCCGTCGGCGTCACGTTGGCCCTGGAACATCCGGCCCAGCCGCCGCTCCAGCCGGGTCTTGACCCCGTCAACCAGGCTGAACACGACCGGCACGAACAGCAGGCTCAGGCCGGTCGAGGTAATCAGCCCGCCGATCACCGCCACGGCCATGGGCGAACGGAAGGCGGTGCCTTCCCCGATCGCCGCAGCGATCGGCAGCATCCCCAGCCCCATGGCCATGGTCGTCATGATGATCGGCCGCGCCCGCTTGTGGGCGGCGTCCATCAGGGCATCGCGCCGGTTCATGCCCTGTCTCATGGCGATGATGGCATAGTCGACCAGCAGGATGGAGTTCTTGGCCGCGATCCCGGTCAGCATGATGATGCCGATCAGGGCCGGCATCGACAGTGACTTGCCGGTGATCAGAAGGGCCAGGAAGGCTCCGCCGAACGATACCGGAAGGGCCGCGAGGATGACGACCGGATGGAAGAAGCTGCCGAACAGCAGCACCAGCACCACATACATCAGCAGGATGCCGGTCACGATGGCGAAGCCGAAGCCGGTCGCCAGTTCCTGATTGCTTTCGGCGTCGCCGGTCAGCTGCTGTGCCACGCCGTCCGGCAGGTTCTGCATGGAGGGCAGGGCATCGACCGCTTCGGTCGCGACGCTGAGCGGCACCCCGCCCAGTTCGGCGGAAATGGTGGCCACACGGCGGCGGTCCAGCCGTTCGATCTGGTTGGGTCCCGCCCCGAAGCTGATATCCGCCACCGCTGACAGCGGAACGGTTCCGCCGGACGCCGTCGGCACCTGCAGATTCTCGATCACGCCCAGCTGGCTGCGAGCCTCCTCGGCCAGCATCACCCGGATCGGGATCTGGCGGTCACCGAGGTTGAATTTGGGCAGCAGCTGGTCAGCATCGCCCAGGGTGGCGACCCGGGCGGCCTGGCTGATCGCCCCCGCCGACACACCCTGGAGCGCCGCGACATCCGGTTTCGGTCGGATCAGGATTTCCGGCCTGACCAGGGCGGATGACGAGGACACATTGGCCAGTTCCGGCAAGGCGCGCATCTCGCGCTCCACCCGGGCCGCCGCGTCTTCCAGCTGGCGCGGATTATCGCTGACCAGGGCAATACTCATAATGCCGCCGCCGCTGCCGCCGGCTCCAAACTGGATCCGGGCCCCGGGGATCGATTTCAGCTCACGACCGATTTCCTGTTCGAACTGTTGCTGGCTGAGCCTGCGCTCCCACCGGTTGACCAGATTGATGGTCAGGTTCGCCCGGCGGACCTCTGCCGCCCCGCCGCCGCCGCCGGGGCCGAAGCTGACCGTAGCCGAGCCGATGGACGAGAAGACCGAGGCGACCTCGGGCCGCGCCCGAAGGATCTCCGTCACCTGACGAACAGCCTCGTCGGTCTGCTCCAGCGTGGTCCCCGGTGCCAGTTCGACCGTCGCACTGGAGCGCGAGATGTCCTCCGCCGGAATGAACTCACCGGGCAGTTTGGACGCCAGAACCAGGGAGCCGATGAAGAAGGCCAGACCCATACCCATGACCCACAGCCGGTGGTCCCTGAGCCGAAAAATGACCCGCCGCCGGAACCAGCCACCGCGACCCGCAGCCCGGTCGGCGACCAGCCGCGGGTCCGTCGATGAGGACAGGCACCAGCTCAGGGCGGCGAGGAAGGGCTTCATCCATTTGGGATCGGGGTGTTCCTTGCCCTGGTCGCGTTTGAGCAGATAGGCCCCCATCAGGGGCGTGATCGTTCGGGCGACAACGAGGGAAAAGCCGACGCTCACACAGGTGGCGATGGCGAAGGATTTGAAGAACTGACCGACCACGCCGGGCATGAATCCCGTCGGGGCGAACACGGCGACCAGGGTGGCCGTGGTGGCGATCACGGCCAGGCCGATCTCATCCGCAGCCTCCATGGCGGCAGGGTAGGGGGCCTTGCCGTCGCGGATGTGCCGGACGATGTTCTCGATCTCGACGATGGCGTCATCCACCAGAATGCCGACCGTCAGCGACAGGGCCAGCAGGGTCACGACATTCAGCGACTGGTTGGTCAGGTCCATGATCCAGAAGGTCGGGATCAGGGACAGCGGCATGGCGACGGCAGTGATGAAGGTCGCGCGCCAGTCCCGCAGGAAGAGGAACACCACGGCGATGGCCAGCAGCGCGCCCAGCAGCAGGGCCTCGACCGAGGCGTGGAAATTATTGATCACATCGGAGGTGATGTCCGACACCTTCTCGAAGGTGACGTCGGCGCGCTCGGCGTCCAGCGCCTCGATCGCCGCGATGGACTGGTGATAGACGTCGACCTCGGACGAACCGATGGAGCGTACCACGCCGAACCCGACGACCTCCTGACCGTTGAACCGGGCCCGGCCGCGCTGCTCGGACCATTCGTCCACGACCTCACCCAGATCACCCAGCCGGACCGCCCGTCCGTTGACCGGGATCAGGGTATCGGCCAGGGCCTCGACCGTCAGGGCCGAGCCGACGGTGCGGATGGCCTGTTCCTCGCCACCGATCTCGCCGCGGCCGCCGGGGAGGTTGGCATTGGAGGCGCGCAGCTGTTGCGACACGGCCGCGGCCGTCACGCCCTGGGCGGCCAGCTTGCCGGGGTCCAGCTTGATGCGGATCTCCCGGCTGACGCCGCCGTCGCGATTGATCTGGCTGACGCCCTTCACCAGCAGCAGGCGTTTGGAGACCGTATTGTCGACGAACCAGCTCAGTTCCTCAGGACTCATGCCGGGTGCGCGCACCACATAGTTCAGAATGGCCTGACCGGTGAATTCGATCCTCTGAACGACGGGTTCCTGGACATCGGCGGGCAGGTCCTGGCGCACGGCAGCGACGGCGTTGCGCACGTCATTGGTGGCCTTCTCCAGATCCACCCCCAGCTCGAACTCGACCAGGGTGGTCGAGGCGCTGTCCGTGACGGTGGAGCTGATCTTCCTCACCCGCCCGAGGCCGGCGAGGGAGTCCTCCACCAGCCGCGTCACCTGGGTTTCCAGCTCGGTCGGAGCCGCGCCGGGCTGAACCACCGTGACCGCCACGATCGGCAGGTCGACGTCGGGGAAATTATTGGTTCTGAGGTTGAAATAGCTGCTGATGCCCGCGATCGTCAGGACCACGAACAGCAGCACGACCGGAATCGGGTTCCGGATCGACCATGAGGAGATGTTGTTGAAATTCATTGGCCGGCAGCCCCGGCCGGCGCAGCCGCAGGGGCGGCCCTCGCCGGTACAACCGTCACCACATCGCCCTCACCCAGGAAGCCGGCACCCTGAACCACGACCTGCTGGTTGGCTTCCAGACCGCTGACGACCTGAATCTGCGTCCCGTTCCGGACCCCCGTGGTGATCGGGTTGAAGCGCACGGCATTGCGGGCTCCGATCGTATAGACCCCGGCCTTGCCCTCGCGGAAAATGACGGCGTCGGACGGCACAACCACGGCAGGCTGGGGTCCCAGATCGATGGTCGCGCGCGCGAACATGCCGGGGCGCAGGCCGCTGCCCGGCGCCAGTGAGATACGCGCGATGCCCAGACGGGTCTGCGGATTGACCTCGGGGGTCACGATCCGGACGCTGCCGGTTGCCCCTGCGGCCTGTTCGGAGGTGATGGTCGCGGCCATACCGGAACGGACCAGCCGCAGTTCGGCCTCGGGAATCTCCGCGTCCAGCTCCAGCCTCCCGTCACGCACCATGCGGAACAGTTCGGTGCCCGGCTGGACGATCTGCCCCCGGGTTACGCTGCGGCTGCTGATCATCCCGGCCACCGGTGCCCGGATACCGGTCTGGTTCAGCCGGGTCCGGGTCTCGCTGAGCGCGGCCTCGGCGGCGGACAGCTGCGCCCGTGCCGAGCGCTGGTTGGCAGTGGCCGTATCGAGGGAGGCCTGGCTCAGGAAGCCGCGTCCACGAAGTTCCTCGGCCCGGGCAAGGGCCGCGTCCTCACGCGCCGCATTGGCCTCGGCGCTGGCCACCCCGGCCTGCTGCTGGCGCAGCTGGGCCTGAAGGACCTCGTCGTTCAGCTTGACCAGCAACTGCCCCTGACGGACGTAGGTGCCCTCGTCGACATAGACGGCGATAGCCGTCAGGCCGCCGGTCTCGGCACCCACCGGCACCTCTTCCCAGGCGGACACCGTGCCCGACGCCGTCACAGTGCGTGGCTGGTTGATCAGGACGGCGGTTGCGGCGGTGACCGTCTGGCCCGCGCGCTGCGCCGCCGCGGCGTCCTTCTTGCCGGCCTCGTCGCCGCCGCAAGCCGCCAGGGTCAGGCCCATGGCCACCATGGCCGCAACGGCCAGACTGTTCCGCACAATGTTTGCCACGTCGGGTCCTCATGGACGCCGCGGAGGGGGAGCCGCGCGTCTCGTGTCCGGGTCGCCC
>Ga0247844_1001899_pt1 | contig 36032 bp, 38 predicted proteins | sample LaCtaG_FD_192421 | JGI IMG/M metagenome (GOLD analysis project Ga0247844, IMG submission 192421) | Freshwater microbial communities from meromictic Lake La Cruz, Castile-La Mancha, Spain - LaCruzMarch201714.5m_1 | ecosystem: Environmental > Aquatic > Freshwater > Lake | place: Spain: Castile-La... | reverse complement strand
GCCGCCTAAACTGACAGCGTAAGTTAAGCAGGCTTGGATAGCTGTGGTATCGTCGGTTGTGCCGTCGCCGGTTGCTCCAAAATCCTTTACGCTAAGTGTGTCTGATATTTTTGCAACAATGGTTCGCAATGTGGCACCCGTACCCGCTGGGGTGTAGGTCAGGGCGCTCTTTCCATCCAATTCCGCCTGCAACCCGGCCACAGTGCTGATTGCCTGGGTCCCGGAGTGGTTCGAGCGCTGGATGGCGAACCCCACATCGATCTCATCGGCGGGGCCGTAGATTTCAACAATGGCGCATGAGCTACCAGCAAGCGGGGCAGTCGCAAACACGATGTTGGACGTGAACAGCGTGTAGCCAGCACCTGGGATCTGATACGATCCATTGAGGTGCACGATCAGTTGTGCCGCAGCCAATGGCGTGACTGGAGCCGCGCCGATCGTCAGTGCGAACGTCGTAGTTGATCCGTTGAAAGATGCGCTGATATCGTCGAGCAGCCGAGTGGCGTCGCTTGAAGCACCCGTCGAAACAGCGATGTTCGCAAGCACCTGCGCTGCTAGGCTGGCTGTGGTGGATTCGCTGGACGCAGCCGCCGCCGCACTCGCCGCAGCCGCGCTTGCATCATCAGCCGCTTCGATCGCGCTTGCAGCAGCCTCTTCCGCAGAGGCCACCGCATCTGCATTCGCCGTCAGCGTGCTTTCAGCCGTTGCGATCCTGTTCGCAAGCTCTTGCTCGATAAGAGCGCGACGATCAAACCCATGCTCGACGGCCTTTTCAGGGAATGCGCTATACGCATCCCATGCCACAGATTGGAGCGACACCGTTTGCCGCTTGATCTTGAGGGTTTGCGTGCTCGTCGTGGGTGCCGTGACCATCGTCACCGTGCCGACTGACGGCGTGCCGTTGGCATCCGCCCCGCCCGACACGGAATAGTGCACCCCAAGGGTTTGCGTCACTGGATCGGTCGACCCGTCCGTTGGCTCCAGCGTAACAACCAATTCAGCAGCCGAGAAAAACGGCCACGTCACTGCGAACGAGACAGCGCCGTTACCAACGTAAGAGAGCGGTGCATAGTAAACCGAAACCGTCATTGAGCGGACCCCGCGAACAGTTGAGAATGGTGAGACCACGCGGAACGCAACGACTGCCAACGGGATTCGAAGTCATCGCACTTGGCCTGCAACCGGGCGATCTCTTCGCGAGATTCCTGCTCAATGCTTTCGATCTTGGCCGCCATGCGCCGGATTACGTCGAGCATTTCAGGGCTGACCGTCGTGACTTCGTTGGTGGTGTGGGTCTGGATCGTTTGACCGCGCGCAGCTACCGCCTTGGCAAAGTCTGCCACCAAACAATGGGCTTCCTGTTCTCGCCTCATGTGGGCCACCATGAATTGTCGGTGTAGTTGGGCGGGATCGGCGTCATGTCCTTGAGTGTGCGGCCAGCAAAGATATGGGCCGACTTCCAAGATGCTGCCGCCGCGCCGAACGCCATAGTTGTTTGCGCGTCCATAGTGACAAGGCTGTTGTCTGCCGCGATCCACTTGAAGTCGCTTGATAGCGAGAACCAGCGCAGATCGCCCTGTGCCTTGCCAGAAAGAACAGCGGCCTGTGCCAAGACATAGGCCCCCTGGATATTCTCCCGGCTTTCAGCATCGAAGTCATAGGCCACGTTATGGAATACAAACGTCGCCATGCGGCGGTCACGCTCCTTGTCCACGTCGTCGCCCGAGAGGGGTTTTGCCTCGGGTGGGCGTAGCGTTTGCCCATCCCAAGACCAGCCGGGAATGATTTCGCCCGTGGATTGAAGCAGTGTGGCGGACTGGTAGACGCCGAACGCGGTCGGGTCGGTCGATGCGCTGTAAACCTTGCCGCCGATGACTATCCCATAGAATCCCACGTCGAGTGCGCTGGTCGTGTCGTACCAGTCGGCCCCGTCCGCACGCTTGGCAAACAGTTTGGTGTATCCCATACGGTCAGCCAGCCGCGCCGCTGCCGTGTTCGGCTCTGGATCAACCGGAGCCGTTGGCGTGTATTGCGTAAACGTGCCGTGATTGATGACCATCTGCGGCCCTCCCTTAAACTTGGCTGACCGTAATCCACGTACCGGATACGTATTTTTGAATCGGGCGCGATGTTCCCGTGATCGTCACGTCGCTCCCGCCCCCGGCTGAATTGTAGGTGATGCTGGTGACAACATGCCCTGTCGACGCTTGTGCCCCTGCCCCGGTCCCAACAACACTATTCCCGATAACAACGCTTGCACCCAAACGCACGTCTTGTGTTCCGCTCGCAATGGAGACAGTGACCGCGCCAGCCCCATCGGGCGACACTCCGTTGACCGTCTTGATGAACGCAGATGCGCTGTTGCCGTCGAGCAGATCGGCATCAAGGCCAGAGCCCGTCCCATCGATGGTCTTGATCTTCGCCAGGATATCCGCCGCCGTGTAGTCGGCAGCGTCCAGCTTGTCGTCAAGTGCTGCTTGAAGTCCAGTGATCCCATCAATCGTCGTCGCTGGAGGCGTGCCCGTGGTGTATTGCAGGCAGCGCCAGTTGCCCGACCCATCCGATGCAAACACCGCGCTATCGTTCGCCGCCGTCGTCAGGCTTGCGCCGCCGATCAGAATTAGGCTCGTAGCGTGGTGCGTAATCGTCAAAATGCCGGTGAACGTCACGAACCGGAGCGCGTTCGGCGTGGTGCCAAAAGAGGTGATCCCGGTTGTTCCTGAAACGAGAACCCGATCCGACAACACCGCGCCGATGTTGCACGTTGCGGCACTCGCCACCGTGACCGGTGGGTGACTGATGACACTCGCGTTGACCGATGATAACGCCATGCACCGTTGCTCCCGTAAATGGGCTCAACACGCCAAAGAGGCGAGGACGCAAAGCCGTGATGGATGAGGAACGGGTTTCAAGCGGAGTGTCGGCAATGGCCGGTCCAGCGGAGCCCGTCGCGATAGTAGCTGATTTGCGGTTAAATCAGTATGACAAAAACGCACTAGTTCCGGCCTATTGCCGCGCCAATGTTGGGTGCGCGGGGCGGGAACATCTGACCGGCTGGCCAGTAATACCCGTTTCCGAAATTCTTCTTTCTCGCCCGTTCGTCAGCCCTTCGCGCCTTATGCGCATCCGGGTCCACGTAATTCTGAACTTGGTCAAGAATCATGTGATTGTAGGCTGACCGCAGATAGAACGGAACGAACATGCCTGGAGTGTAGCTGCGAGCCGCTTTAACAAACTCACGACCAATGTTGGTTTTTTCTTCGCGTCCGTACTGGCCAAGGTTTCCGAGTGTGGCGTTCATTACCATCTTACCAGCGCCGTAGACTGGACCCAAAACCAAGCCATCCATACTGTTCTGATTGCGGTCAACAGCAGAGTTAATATAGTCTGACGGCAAGCCAAGCCCGCCCGATTGTGCAAAGGCATGTGCCCAGAACTTTGGCTTGGTCATGTCTTCTGGATCGCGCCCGTACCACAAGTTCTTGAGCTGGATCGCGGTTGCACCAAGGATCGACCCGAACACAAACACCGTTCCGCCGTAGGCCGCAGCGCTGCCCCATCGTCCGTTCATCATCTCCCCGTAAAGACGACCAAGGATCAGCATCGTGTACATGGTTGGGAACGACTTAAACATGGCCTCAGACCGCGCCAGCTCGCCACGCCGCGTTCCAGGCTTGGTATTGCCAATCCACATAGACCGTGCCCGGTTGCCTGTTTCAATGGTACTGAATGCCCGTTCACGCAGATGCATGATGCCGTACTTTTCAGCTAGGCCCGTACCGAATTGATCTTCGATTACGGTTCGCGTCATCATCGGAACCCCGCTGGACATATCGGGCTCAACCTTGCTTAGGCGCATCCAGTCCGTGCGAGATATACCGTGGCGCTTAAACATTCTCTGCGTTTCGGCGTCTAACTTGTCAAATGGAACACCCACCAAAGAACCCATGTGAGACATGAAGTCATGACTATAGCCTGCCTTCTGTGCCGCCGTTAGCGGCGACAGGAAAGAGAATTGATGCGACCGGTCGGCAATGTAGCCCGTCACCTGATGGGCGCTGAACCGATCAACAGACAACGCTTGCTCTTGGAACGCGGCCATTGCGACTTCGTGGCCAACGCCAGCGCGTAGCATCTCCTGCTTGGTTGAGGATTTGAAAGCGTTAATGAACGATCTCAATTGCGTGTTGGCTGGGATACCAGAGAAGCGCCGCGCGGCAAGCTGGGTTGAAAAGTCCGTTACCGATGAAATCGGAGCCATGACGAGCAAACCCGATGATATGATATTCCGGGTTCCTGCAAGGCCGCGCGCTAACGTCATGTTCACCGCGACGTTAGAAACGCCCATATAGGAATCCCAAACTTCATCTGCGCGATGCAGCACGCCATCGACGTAGGATGTTGGGCTTTTCTTTTTGTCGAGGACAGAAGCCGTTCCGGCTTGGTTGCGGATATCCCTCATAAGGTCGCGGCCCTTGGCAACGAGCGGACCAGATGCTGGCTTGCCGTCAAGCTGTGCAAACACCTTCTCAAACTCAGCTAGGTTGGCCTCCATCTTGGCGAATGCGGCGTCGCGTACGACTTGGCGAACCGGAGCGCCCGGGCTGTCTTTCATCGCCCGTAATTCATCAAGGCTCTTTGCCAGCCCCGGCAATAGGCCAGCATCGTCAAGAACTTTGCGGTTGGCAGATTGCAGCGCTGTCCAGGCTTGACGCACCACGTCAGCAAACTCGTCCATCACGATCTTGTTTGATCGGTGCATCTCGGCTTCGTTTTTGATGATCGCTTTCGCGCGCTGGTAAACGAGGTTCGGATTCGCCCCGAACCGCTCCATTGCCGCAATGTCGCGCGCCATGACGTTGATATGGTTGTGCATCGCTGCAAACACGTCACCGTTGCCCAACTCACGTTGGTATTTGAGCCAATTGTCAGCACCCTTAAAGTGAATGACGCGATGATCCATGTGGCGCTTGTACATCGCGCCCTTGCCGATCATGACAGGGTTGTCTGGGTCAAGCTTATTGCCGCCTGCCGTGGTGACAGTTTTCCAGATATCAGACAACACATCACGTAGCGCCGCATCCTCAAACGGCTTGCCAGTTGAGTAATCAATCATCCGGTCACGATCAAGCATCCCTTCTGCCATAAGGTAGTCAACCCACTTGCGTTGACCAACCATCAGCAGCATCTCAGGATCGTGGCCCTGGGGTGCGAAGTAACCTTCAAGTTTGGGAATGTCACCCCCCGCCGCGTTGAACCGCTGGCGCAAGTGTTCCTGAACAGCAAGCCATTCCTTGCCTAGTGCCTTCGCCAGCGGATCGCCTGTGTTTTCTCCTGCCGCCTCCTTGATCATGTTGTCCATTGACGTTCGCATGGCGCGGCGGCGCATGTCGCCGGTAATAGCCCCCTTGCGGAACTCCCATCCGACATTGCTCATGCGCTGCAACATCGCGTTAACGATGTCCTTGTGGAGGAAGTGCATGTCCTTAAACGGCACGTCGTTAACCGAGCCGTAGCCTTCCAGCATCACAAGCAACGCACGAGCATTATCGGATACAAGCGTACCGTCGAACTTCCCAGCAAATCCTCTGAACAATTCGATATCGTCCAGCACCTTTTCGAGCGCCCGCGCATTGAGCAACACGGCCCGCTTGGCTTGGAGCTTCTCCCGCTCATCCCCGCCCGAGGCTTGGAACCGGGTTTCAATCTCCGCAAGATCGGCCTTGAGTTGAGCAGCACGTTCGGCAGCGCCTAGCTTTTCACGGCCTCGTTCGTCGCGCATGGCGAACAGCGCCTGCCCTTCCTCACGCACTGAGGCTTTCACCTTCTCTGTCAGGGGGAAAACGGTGAAGCCGGTTTGAGACTTGTCAAACGGGTTGCTCGTTCCGTCCTGCCATCCACGATCACCTGATGGCGTAGCGAGGGTTTCAACCCGCTGTGGCCTTGGGCTCTCCTTGTCCAGTTTCTCAAGCATCTTGCGCAGGTTCTTCGGGACAATCCCTTCCATAGTTCGCGTGCCGTAGAACCCGGCCATGCCTTCATCTTTGCCAGGGTTGTAGCTCAACACCGTATCGCCATGCGGGATCGCGATATACTCCGCATCGGCTTCGGCTGCCATACGTATCGCGCGCCGTAGCGTGGTGTTGGTCCACTGGTCGGTGGTGTTGACAAGGGGATGGCCGGAGGCAGAGGCTTCGGCGGTGTTCAGTTCAGCCCAAAGAAGTTTACGGTACTGCATTGCTTTAACGTATTCATCAGTCAACAATCCAGCCAATGGATGCACGGGCTTTCCGTTGCTGTATTTTTCAGCCTTCATTCTATCCAAATTGCCGCCGTAATTTTCAAGACTTGCGAGCAATCCCAACTCTTGCCCTCGATCAGCAAATGCGGGTTTTAGCTTATCTTCTGCGGCATTGGCTTCATCTAGCCGTGCCTTCAGCCCCGCAATCTTCGCCTCATCCCTGACGCCGCCGTCGCGCAACCGCTGGCCCCAATCGCTCTGGATCTGGTCCACCGTAAACACCGGCTTGCCTTCATGCCTCGTCATGGAAGTCATAAGGTGGCCGGTGATGTTGGGCTCGGGGAAGTGGCCGGATTGGAAGACATCAGGAGGTGCTGTGCCGTACCCTACACGCGGCGGTGCTCTTTCTCCCTGCGCATAAGCCGCGCGCATGTAGCCATCTGATGTGCCTGGGAAGCGCTTCAGATACGCATCGCGAAACTGCTCAAACGTATCGAGTCGGCTAACCGGCAGATGCAGGACCGTCTCTCTGTAGCTTGGGTTAGAAGGGTCGAGGGAGTGACGGGACCATTTGGTGTCGTCTGGCGATTCATGCTCGTATGCTGCCCGTGCTTCGCGCAGTTGGGATGCTGTCAATGAACGGTTGTACCCAGCCGCTTCGGCGTAATCGCTTTCACGTCGCCACTCATCAAATGTCTGCGTTTGGTCACGCCCACGCACCACCTCATTCAGCCTTACCGGCTTTCCCGCATTGGCCTGGAGATCGCCAACTTTGACTGGACCACCTGCAAACGCATCTTTCAGCCCGCGCGCTTCCAGTTCTGCCGTCTTCACGCCGCGCTTGGCGAGGGTGTCGAGCGTGACGCTATCGGTCGGCTTGAACGATTTCAGCACCCGGTCAAGTTGCGAGTAATATCCCAGCGCATCCTGATCACGGCGCATGGATTGGCCGGTGTCGCGGTCGGCAAGCGCAAACATAGGTTCGCTGTTCTGCTGTCCTGCTCCAAACCTTACGATCTGCTGATCTTCTGGCACGTCGTAGTCGAGCCACGGCGGGCGGGCGCGGCGCTCGTCGGCGGTCATGTCGCGGCGTGTTTCGACTAGGCGTGCCTCAACCTCGCCAGCGTTATCGTGATACCTAGCATAAGGATCTGACCTGCGGTATTCTTGGTAAGCAGCTCTTGCATCGTTCCAATTCGACGCCAGCTTAATTGAGCGATCAGATACGCCTAAGCTTTTACCAACTCTGGCGGCCTCTATAGCCCATTCTTCGGGAGTATAATCGTCAGGATGCTTCTCTGCTGCCTCTCCAATGCGAATCGCTCCCTCAACTTCTTTCCGTCTAGCGGCTGAAATCTTTGTCAGACCTTCCTTATCGCTAGGAGATGCTCCTAGAACGAATTCCTCCACATCTTGAACCGCGTGCTGCATCTCATGCAAAGTAGTCGAACGCTTATTGGCTGGGTCAAGAGTGCGGTCTAAACCTATCCCATCCCAGTGCCCACGGTAAACGCCTTCACCTCCAGACAGTATCCTCGACTTAGGCGACAAATAATTGAACTTTGGCGATATGTCATAATAGCCTTTGCCATGGTCCTTAAAAAATGGGTAAGCGGCAAAAAATTCAGGATGGTTGATAGCTTTTCCCATCGTTGACCTTGTGGCGATTGGCAGGTTCAATGACATCGAGCTATCATCAATCTCAAACCTCCACTTGCCATCCACCCCCTTAAACCAGCCGGTAGAGGTCCAGATATCAGTGCGGTCTTTGCCGTCCTCCGTCATCTTCTTGGCTTTAGCCAGGGCTTCTAGGTCAGCAGTTTTCGCACGCTCGCCAGCAAAGGCGAACATGGTAACAGATTGAATTTTATTATTGGCATCAGCCTTGCTGCGTGCACCACTTACACGGTATCCCGTGAACTTAGTAACTTGCGGGAAGTCTTTACGAACTTGCTCTCTGAGGTCTTTTATAACGCGAATACCTAGAGTATTCTTTTCGTCGCTCCAACCCCCAAGCCAATCAAAATACATTTCCTTACCAACAACCCACCCATAAGCACGACCAACGCGATTCCCGTCAACGTCCTCTATGTCATAGTTGAACGATTGACCTGTCGCCTCACGGCGCATCGTCTCAACGTTACCTTTCTCCGAAATACGGTTATCGTTCGCTTGCTTTACAGCCTCTAATGGAGACCCAAGTTCCCTGCGTTTAGCATAGAATTTAGCGCCTCTAGCGGCTTCGACGGACTGCTCAGACACGATCCCAATATGAGAAGCCATTACCTTAAGGGCTGCCCTTGCTTCACCGATCAGCGGCGGATCGCCAGGGCCGCCAACAAGCCTATACTTGGCCTTTGTAGTAGGCATCTTGTCGATTTGTTCGTCAGAGAACGAGAACATCGCTTGTCCGTCGCTCTTGGGCTGCATGCCAGAAACGAACATCGCATCTTTCGGAGACGTTGCACTTGTGACGTGGCCCTTGTCCCAAACGATATAAGACCAGCCGTCGCCTTCGGATTCGTTCCAATAGCGCAGGGCATCAATGCCGCGAGATGTCAGCCCCTTGCGCAAGGCGTCTTTCCCAGCGTCACCGGGCGCAGCTGCGACTTCAGCGGCCAAGCCTTGCGCGGATGGAACTTTCGCCTCTACGGCCTGTGCCACCTCGTTTGCGGGCCACATCATGAGGTCGGGCACGTCAACCACGTTTTTGGCGTCGATCACCACCGGCAACACGCGCGCTTGCTCACGCGACGAGATCAGCCCGGAGAACACGTCAGATTGCGGTTGTGTGCCGAAGTGAACGCCAAAGTCCTTAGACTTAGTTGGATCGAATGCATCAAAGTTCGCCCGCGTCACGTGCAGCGCCAGCATACGGCCAGGATGCGGATCGTTCGGCCCCACGTCGTCCAGCAATACCGCATCGTTGCGCACGGCCAAATCAGCCAAAGCAAACCGCGTTCCATCACCGCCGCCCACCTCAAGCCGCTGCATCACTTCCCGCTCGGTCTTGGCGTCAGCAACACCAAGCCGGTCAAGGTCTTGCTTCATCTGCTTGGAGATTTGAAGGTCGCTGACGCGGTCGCTGTCAAAATCACTGTAGACCTTATCCCCCCCGATCTCTTGGCGCACGTATTCGAGGAAGTCAGCCACGGTTGGACGTTCAGGCGTTGGGATAAACCCAGCCTCCAACGGGATCAGGCTTCGCGGCTGGGTTTGCCATTTCTCGTTGCGCACGTAGCGCCACTGGTCAACGATCGTTCTCACGTCATCGAATGAAAGCTCATTGCCTTCCGGGTCAGCGTAGCGGGGGAGATCAAATGGAATTTCGTTCTTGACGGCAGGAGTGACCGGCTTTACCGCCATCGCCTTAATATCTTCGGCCTGCATCACGGCTTGCGTTGCAACACGCTTTGCCGCTTCGCCGTTCATGACGGTCTGGATCAGCCGTTCAATCTCTGCCGCTTGCGCCTTGCGGGCGGAGAACGTCGTCTCTGCGGTCGATGTGAAGCCCTTCCCCATGAGAGCATTGCGGATGCTATCAAAGAACTCAGCGATGCGGTCGAGGATCGTCAGAACGCGGGGCGGAATATCCACCGGATCAAGTTTGCCGTTGGCGCGAGCTTCGATCAAATGCGCAACGGCTTCCTCGTCCAGCAATTCGGCCACCCGTTCCGGTGTTCCGCGCGCTTTGTAGGCTTCCGCATAGGAGGCTTGACGGCTAGGCGAGAACGCGCGGCTTTCGCGGGCAAACGCGGCAAGCGCCGCCATCTCTTCCGGCACGATCCGGCCTTGGGCCTTGAGGATGTGGACCGCCTCGTGCGCAATCCGGCCCCGTGGGTTCATGGCGTAGGAGGCAAGCCAGATCGTGTTCGCGTCGGCTGTGTCAACGAACGCTTCGACGCCACGCAGGGCAAGGGCTTCGTCCAACTCCAGACGGGCAGCAGCGCGGGCTTCAGCGTTATCGGCCACTTGATAGGCCAGACTTGCCCGCTCAAAGCGTTGACGGTTCGCGGCCAGCATATCGGCCACAACCGTATCAGGCACGTCAGAGAGTGCCGTGTAGGTCTTCACACGCACGCCTTCCGGCAACATCCCTGCCATGCTTTCGACGGCAGACCGCACCTCGTCCGCCTTCTTGATCGCGTCCGTGATGATTTCAACCGGCGTCGGGTCGGGTGCAGCCTTGCGGCCTAGTTCTTCGGCAAGTTCGGATTCGAGTTGCTGGACTTGAGCTTGTGCTTCCTTCCCATAGGGATCGTCCATCTGCCGTTCGCGCAGCGTGACCGGGCTTTCCCCGGGTGCTGCGCGATATTCAGGGCCGTTCAGCATATCCGCCAGCATGGCGCGGGCGCTAGCTTCCGAGGTCGGCGCGCGATCGGTTAGGTCCTGTAGCGCACGGATCTGAAAACCTTCCGGCACATGGTCGGCAACGAGGGCTCCAATCTCGGGGGCATATTCACCCGAGGCCACACGTTCAAAGGCTTCATCGGATAGAGTTGCGATGGACCGGGCTTGGCCTAGGCCCGTCTCTCCGAAATCCAGATCGCGCGTCATGAGCGCTGGTTCTTCGCGCAGCATGCGAGCAGCGGCCACCGGATCGGCGTTGGCACGGTCCATGGTGTTGACCATGAGCAGCGCCTTGCGGTCGTCGTCGGAAAGCTCCTGCTGCACCTTGGCCTGAAGCTGCTCCACCTTTTCGCGCATGTCGCGCAGCCAGCCCGTTGCTGGTCCTGATTCAAGGACACGGGCCGGGGGAAGGTTGTTCACCGGATCGGCCACGTAGGCCAAGGCTTGCTTTGTCGCGGCAAGGTGGGTGTCGTCGTCAATGTTGTCAGTTGGACGCTTGCGGATCGTGGCGTTAGCCGTCTCCTCAGCGTCAATCCGGGCACGAACGTCGGGCCGCTCAATCTCGCCGGTCACTTCGGCCACCTTGCGCTGTGCGGCAATCGTTGCTGGATCGGTCACGTCACCGGATTCAGCCTTGCGAACGGTCTCCATGGATAGATGGTCATTCGTGCTGTCTATCCGCTTGGCAATCTCAGCACGGGCGGCAACAGCATCAGGACCATCGCCAAATGCGCGAGCGGTCAGATCTTCGGGAATATCGAGCGGGGTTGGTTCGATCAGCGTGCCGGGAGCGGCAATGGTCGCCGGGTCAACTTCGCCAGGTCGACGCCAGCCAACAATCTTGTCGTCTTTGAGGATAGGAGTGAGGCCGCGATAGGTGGCAAGGCCACGGGCACCGCCGCGAAAGAGCGCATCGAGGCCAGCGCCAAGGCCAAAGGCTGCACCAACCTGCACCGCAGATTCGCCTAAAGTGATCGGCATTCCGGCGCTTTCGGAGTAGGACCGGATAAACGGCTGCATCGCGACTTCGGCGGCGGCATTGTAAGCGCCTGACTTAGCCGCAGCAGCCGCCATGCCGGTTAATCCACGACCGGCCCCAACCCATGGCGTTGCCAACATGGCGGCTGCGTTTATCGGGTCTGACAACCCGCCCACAAGACTACCAGATAACGATGCAGTCCACGCGGCAATCCCCTTGTCAGACCTTTCCCACGCCTCACCAGTCTTGAGCCTTGACGCGCGCACCATGCCGCGCGCTTGGTCTTCAAAGTCCTGCTCCGGCAGGAGATCAGCCCTCTTGTCGGGATGCTTTGCTGCCAGCTTTTCGAGCTCATCGAGGAACGTCTTGCGCGCGCCCTCCACATATGGCCCATCCATCAGGGCTGGGTTAACCAACTCCGCGCCGGTCAACTCCTTTACTTTCTTGATGTGCCGCGCATACGTGTCCATCTCGTTGTTGATGCTGGACGATACCTGACCGCTCGCCCAAACGTCCTTCACCGCAGAATCGAACACCTCACCCATGCCAGCCGGGGTTCCGAGATCAATCGTTGGTTCGCTGTAAAGCTGTTGCTCTGTGATCGTGGGCTTGATATCGAACATTGGTGTCCAGAAGTTATTGGGCCGGACGCATGACTATTGTTCGTGAGAGGAAAACATGAAATTCGTTGCAGGGCTTACCGTTGCGCTGCTTGCATTCATTGGAACATTAGCACTTTTCGTGCTTGGTTCGGCATTGATTGGGTGGATGTTTTTCGCTTATCCACCACGCGGCCCGATGGTCCAAGTCTGGGTTGCATTCGGCGTTGGTGCCGCTGTCTATTGTGCCCGCGCCGGCTGGCTATATGGCACGAAATGGGCCAGCAACCGCGCTCACTTGGTCGGGAAGTAGCTACTTGGAAACTGCTTGCGCAACACCGGCTCCAGCGCCATCATGTCGAGCACGAACGGCTTCCCCGTAGGCTTGCCATCAGGCCCGATGCTAGCCGCATACTGGTAATCTGCCGGGGTCGTTCCCTTCGTGACCACGTAGTACTTGCCGAATCCAGCATGGACGAGTTGCGAGGTGGCAATCTTACCCATTGAGATCGGGTTGCCCTCCTTCGTTGCGGGTAACGGCAGGCCAGCGGCAATCAAGTGTTCTTTCGTCATGTCCATACGCAGCCTAGAAAACTGGTCCTTGGCGATGTTCGACGGCAGACCAACATTGCCGCCGCTGCTGCCAAAGTAGCCAGATCTGGTCGGGACAACGCCGCCGTATTCGACACCAAACCCGTCGACGCGAACACCAACCGCCATATTTACGGCTTGCTTCCACTTTTCGCCACCGGGTTCAGCGCCAGATGGATCAAGGTGTTCATAAATCGCTTCTGCCGCGCGCATGGTGCGGTCCAGCTCGCGGGCGTCAGGCTGGGCTTCGTACAGATCGCCAAGGATGCTCTTCGCGTCCGCTTGCCTGGACGTTGCGTCGTAGGCGTATTTCGGGGGCTTGTAGTTCTTATCTTGCCGTCTCGCGAACGTGGACGTGATCGCCTCAACGCCCTTAGGATCGCCGCCATAGGCCGCAAGGAACCCCGCCCGCGCAAGCTCTGGTTCGTCGGGTAGCAATTCACGGATCGCATCAGGCATTCGGTCGCCCATGCCCGTACGCATCTGGGTCAGGATACCGATTGCAGCAGGTCCACCTTGCTTTAACCCGGCAACGAGTGCGGTCTTTTCGGTCGGCGTAAAATACTGCCGGTATCCCTCACCGTAGTGCTTGACCAGGTCGTCCGAAATCTTCACTCGTTCGGCCATGAGATCGGCCCCTTGCGCGGTCAGGACAGTTTGCGGCGCGATCGGCTTCACAACGGGCGTGATGCCAGCTTCCGCACCCCATCCATACGGGTCTTTGCGCAATTCGCTGTCCATCTTCGTTTGCAGCTTTTCGAGCGCCGCCACATGCACCGATAGGGCTTGGCTTGTCCCTTTGGTGTTCATCTCGCCGCGAAGCTGCTGGATTTTAGCGTCGACCGCAATCGGGTTGGATTGCATATAGGCGCGGGTAAACTCAGCGCCTTGCAACGTCTGCTCTAGCGCCTGCGATAGCAGCGGATGATCCTTGGTCATTGCGCGAAGCTGCTGGACTTCGGCAGGTGGCGGAATCTCACCCTTTGCCGCGCGGTCGTCGATGCTCTTGATCTTGACCTCAAGCGCGTGCTGCTGTGCCGCCTGATAGGCTGGCATGTGTTTGTTCAGGGCTTCGAGCACATGGCTGTCAGCGCTTGCGCCACGCAGGCCAACGCTCGATGTGCGGCCTGATTGCGGTGTGAAGGTTGGCCCACCGCCAGCAACGCGCACCTTGGCCGCTTCAAGCCGTGCCGTTTCCTTGGCGTTGGCTTCTGGCGATCCGTCCGTTTCGCGCGGGGTTAGATCGTCGGCAGCCGAGCCTTGCCCTTGCTGTCCTGCATCTGTCATGGTGCCGGCCTTGAGGCCAGCGACTTGTGTCCCCTTGCCCTTAGGCGCGGCCCCTTCCGGCACGAACTGCACGCCAGCCTTCGACCATAGACCGGCATTCTTTGCCATCAGGGCGTTATCTGCGTCCTTGGCGATGGGCACGTCAAACCGGCCCTCGGGAGCCGACTTGAACGCGCTGCCGGTATCGTGCACGACGGCCTTGACGTTTTTCAACGTCTGCTCTTTGCCATCCGTGCCGATAAACGTGATCTCAGGAATAGTATACGACTTACCCGCGAGGCTGGGGTTGCCCGCAACCGTTACGTATGGCGACCGTCCAGATGCAACGTCTTCCAGCGTGCGCACTTCGGCCTTGCCGTCAGGACCTGACTTGCTCGCGGCGTAACCGCCTTCCATCTTTGACCCGCCGACTTGAGGCGAGTAGGCCGAAAGCGTTGTCTTAATTGGCGATGGTGCAACGCCTGCATCGTCAGCGACTTGAGGAAGGCTTAGACCCGGCAAATCAGACCCAGACTTCGGCGGCTTACGATACCCGAGCACACGGTCAGCCGAATACTCTTGAACCGAAACCTTATTGCCTTGGTTGCCACCAAGAATACGGATGTTGCCGTTGGCCGACTTGCCAGCATAGAACCCGACATGGCCTTGCCAGCCGTTGCGGTCGCCACGCGTCAGAACAACGATATCTCCCTCGCTTGGCTCATTCGTTTCGGCACCGAACTTAAGAAAGTCGCGCGCAAGAAGCGTGCCAGTGCCTTTTTGCCCGCTTGCCCCAAGGGCTGCGTTTACGAACGCCGCGCACCACGCCGTGTCTGCCGGGTTGAGGTTTTGCCCCGCCGACTTCTTGAAGAACGAGGAAAGGGCTTCTGCGTCTTGGCCTTCACTCTTGCCGAGGAACGTCTTTGCAACGGATATGGCAGAGCCACCCGTCATCCCGCCCGCATCCGACTGTGGCCCAACCTCTTGCGGTGGGTTGCGCGTCTGGATCGTCTGCATGATCTTCTGCGCGGCGGGCAACCGCTGCTCAGGTGGCAACCGCTCTAACTGCGCGCGCACCATCTGCGCACTCGCCGCCCGCAACCGCTCCTTGGCACCTTCCGGCACAGGAGCCTTGTCGATCATCTGGTTGATGCCACGGATAGACACATCGAGGTCATCGGGCAAAGCTTCAATCTTGCCCGCTTCGATCCGCGAAAACTCGCTCGTGATCGTCGCGTCAACGTCGGCAACGAGTTGTTCTTTGGTCTTGCCGTATTCGAACTTGGTCGCGGCCTCGTTGTAGCTACCGCGCGACCGCTCGATATGCAGCGCCGCCCGCTGCTGGATCTTGGGATTGTTGGGAAGCCGCGTGCGCAGATCGGCCACGCTGCTATCGAACGACTGCAACTGACCGTTGGCATACCCGCGCGGATCGCCGTTGAAATCGTTCTCAGACTTGATCCGGCTAATGTCCTGCTGGTTTTGCCACTTCACCAGCTCAAGGTTTGCACGGTATTCGTCCTCATCGTTGCCGCGCGCGTCGAGCGTCGCCCCAAGGCTCGCAATGCTCTGACCAAGCCCCTGCATCGCCCTGCCTGGAGCCGCATAGGCGTCGCCACTTGTGCCCGGCTGCATCGCAGGCTGAAAACCAACCGTAGGCCCTGAGACCCGTGGGATAACCGGCATGAAACCTCTTAGGAATTGATCTGGGCAGATTGTCCAACCTCAAACCCGATCCAATCAGCAGTTGATCTGCCCAAAATCGGAAAAGATCGGAACGGTTAGGAACAGTTGCAGTGCGGAACATGCCCCCTAAAAATCAAGCGGGAAAAATCATGGGAGCATTTAATCAACTAGGGGTATTTCTAGGGATGGGTTCATGGTAGTTTGATGCGGTCATCAAAACCTATGGGTGGTAACCTATGGACGATATGAAACCTGTTCGGGAACGGTTAGCGTTCACCATCAATGATGCTTGCTATGCCCTCTCAATTGGACGAACCAGCCTTTACGAACTGATCAACAATGGAGAACTGATCGTTGTAAAGATCGCAGGCCGTACGCTGGTCCCACGCGATGAGATCGTGCGTCTTACCAGTGTTGACAGAACCGACATTTGACCTCCTCGGAATTTTGCGGAGCCCTTGAATTTTGGCTCCATACGCTGTATAAGGTTGGAGCGTTGTGTGAAGACGCGATTTGCTGATCTGTGAGATGCAAACCTTTGGTCGGGTGCATCTCAATGATTTGAAGGGGGCGCACTCGAAAGGGTCGCGCCCTTTTCGCTTTCTAGGAATTAATCATGAGAGACGGGCCAGCCTTCGCAATCGAGCCAAGGCCCGACAGGAACGAACTCGCCATGCCGATTTTGCCAGCCTGCCGCGAGGCTTTGGCCTGCGCATCGTAGTCGCGCGCCTTGTTCTCGTTCGCCACCGCCGCGCCTTCCGCATTGACGTAGGCCGTGCTCATGTCTTGGCTCTGAGACTTCGCATTGTCGCCAAAGATCACGAGTGCTGCCGAGCCGTAGCCGCTATCGACGCCGCTTTTGCCGGCCGCCGCCACGCCTTGCCCGCGAACGTCGTCATACTTGCCTGAAATCCGCTCCTGCTCAACAAGACCCTTTTGCCGGTTCGATCTCGCGTTAATCCGCTCAACGGTCGCGTTGTATTCGGCAGCGTTCGCCTGAGCGTTCGCACTCGACGCCGCGCCCATAGCCGACACGGCAGAGCCAGCTATCCCAGCAACCAATCCAATCGCGGGCAGACACATGATTAACCCGTGGTGTTGAGTTCAAAGGTGACGCCGGTCACAAACAACGGCAACGGATCGTCATGCTCCACGCGGATCGTCGCGCCACGCTCCCAATTGCCGGGAAAATCAACTTCAACTAACCCAGAATACAACAGCGCACTAACATCGGTCGGCATATACGCACGGCGGAACAGCATATCAGCCTGATTGGCGGCATCCGGCCCGATTGAACCGCCCAAACTCTCAAGCACACGGGCAAACACCTTGTTGATCCGCTTGTGTCGGCTTTGAGCCGTGCCAGCCTGGGCACCGGCCTCGAAATCCTGCGTCTCCAAGACCGCAGCAATACGATACCCGATTTGCGCCTTTGTTGTCGCGCGTGCGAGCGTAATTTTGCCCCCCGTCACCAGCAAATCACGCTCAACCGAGCCATTATTCAGGACGGTGACGCGCTCACCTTCCAAATGATTGAGGCCCGAGATCGTTGCCGTCGACGCGCCGCTGTAAGTCATCGAGCAATCGAGGATCTTCGCGTCTTCTTTTGCATCAACACCTGGCCTAAACGGCGGGTTCAGCACTTCGATGAATCGCCGCGTCTGGCCATTGATCACACGCTCAACCGAAAGCCACAAATCGTCGCCCTGCTCGCCAGGAATGACCGAAATCGTCTTAACTTTACCGTTGCCGCCCAAAATGTGCCGGTGCCATGCAATGACTTCTTGGGCTTCTTCAAGCGTGCACGCAGCTAACACCCCATCGGTGCGCCGTGCCCACACCAAACTTTCCGGTTCAACCTGATACGACACCCTATCAAAGCCGGCCCCCATGATATGCTCAGAAAACACGGTCAAATCCGTACTTTCGTAGGCGTCTGAGGCCAGAGAATACCCAAACTTGCGCAACTTGCGCGCTGCCGCCGTCGCAACACCGGACCGTTGCGGGTAGAACACCTGTTGATTGACCCGAACCGGCTGGGCTCGACTGGTTCCATAGGTCGTTTGGAGCACTGCTTTAACGTTTTTAGGGGTCAGGGCCTCTCCTTGAGACGAAGCCGTGATAACGTATTCACCTTGAGAGGTTCCAGCCGTCAGAACCCGACCGCCCGAGAGCCAGCGGATCACGTCAGATTGCCCCGCCGTGAGGCGATAGATCAAAGCATCATCGTCGTCAGGACCGTCTTCCATATCCTCATAGGCACCCGACCGTGAAGACCAGACGACGACAGGATCAGACACAACACCAGCGAACCACAACCTCTGCTCATAGAAAGTCGTGGTGCGGGGATACCCGCGATAACCCGACCAAGAACCCTCTTCCCAAAATGACGTGCCGCCCGTCGCGATAGAGGATGGCATCTGGTAACGCACGATCTGTGCCGTGCAGACCGTTGCCGACGACACTGCCGTGATCCGCAGAACGCAGAATCCAGGGTGCAAGAAATCGCTATCAAGGTATTTGCCATCGCCCAACACGCGCACGCGGCCAGCATCGTGACCGGGAACGCGTGTGAACTTTTGCCAGTTGGTGGCATCCGTCGCGGCGACTCCGTAGATTTTGGAATCGAACGTATAGACGTTGCCAGCCGCCAGCGTTCGCGTGCTGTCACCCACCGGAGCCGACGAAATTCCCGTCTCACCGCCGTCTTCTGTGAGGCGGATTAACGACCCAACGTGACCAGACATGAACAAAGACGCGCCCTGAAGCGTCAAGGTGCAAGTCGTGCCGACTGGGTATGTGCCATACGCCAGTGCGGTCGCTGAAAACGCAGATGGTTGGATGCGAACGTTGCGATCTGGGTTGATTGGTCGAAACGGACCCGTCGTGAACGTCAACTCCGTCAGCGCCCAAGACGTGTGCGACAACCGGCTGATTTTATAGATGGGGTGACTGGGGTGCACGACGTAAAGAACATCGGCTGATTGCGCCACCTGAATGTCGTAGATATCGTTTAGTGTCCACGGCGCGGCCAGAGATACGATTTCTGCTGCCGTGCCGCCGCTGGTGTAGGTGGTAAACCCTGTTGAATCGACTTCTACCGTAACATCGTTGATGGCAACGCCAGCCACGCGGACCCGGCGGTTGTTCATCTCCGTCATGCCGCCGACACTCTGCACAACGATATAATCGCCCACCGTAAAGGTGTTGCCAGGGACGGTCACGACCGCTTGGCTTGCCTTGCTGATTGCCGTAATCGCCAGTGCCGTATGGGTGATGATGCCACGATCTTTGAAAAACCACACATACCCAGGCCCAAACATCAGCTCATAGGACTGCTCGACGTTATACTGGAATGGGATCATCACCACGTCGTCGAGGCTGGGCTGTTCGATGACGAACGACGTGCCCGACCGCTTACGTGCCCCACCGTGAGGCACCCCGATCATATTTTCAATGATGCGGCATGCCGTCTTGTACTTGGCAATGTCAACGCGGCCATCAAGCCGGGGCGAGATTTCACCGCCGACGAACGCCGCTTGGATCGATGTGACCTTCATTCCCAGACACCGCCATATCCGGTGAACCCACCACGAGCCGTAAACCAACCCGACGTGTCCACGATATCGCGCGGCGTACCTTCCATCGCGTCGATGGTGCGAGCCTCTTGCAGCTTGCCGGTGTAAAGCTGGGCCATGGCTTGGGCTTTGGTGTCGCTTCCGGTAATGGGGATTGCGATTGCGGCTGCCAGCTTGGCACTCACAGCGTCAATAAACAGCGGAGTGAACCGGCCCGTTGGAATGTCGTTGCTGATGTATTCGATGTAAACTGCCGCCTCGTTGCACAAAACCTTGTTGCCTTCGATGCGATAGTCTACCGGGCACCCGCTCGCCTCGAACCCGGTCCTCAGAACCCGCAGGCAATCGGCAGGAATGGCGTGCTGGGCTGAAAACTCATGCGTTGGCACTGCCGTTTCCTTGGCTAGCAGCACGCGCTTGATCGCGAAGTTCCAAGGATGGGCGGCGAGCGTCGTATCGCGGGCCAAAGGATAGTGAAGGGCGCACAACGTGGCAGGCTTGCCAGCTTCTGATAGGCTGGTAATCGGGTTGTTCCCGATCATCGTCAGCGCATAATTCGCAATGTCGGTTTCAGATGCCATTCAGCCCCCCCCCCCCAAAGAGAAAAGGCCGGGACGTGTGCCCCGGCCCTTCGTTCGCGTTACTCGTTGCCGACGTAAGCCACATCGAGCACGATGGAGCCAGCCGAGCCCGCAGCGGCGGTCAGGGTGATGGCGAGATCGTACCAGAGGTTGGGATCAGTCGTCAGGCCAGCGTCTTGATAGACAGCATTCCCGGCCTTGATGACATCGCGGGCTTCAAACGCAACGTTCGTGCCTTCGGTAATCGCGGTTGCGAGCGATTGAGCCGATGCATAGGCGGCAACGGCCACAACTACGCCCGAGGCTTCCCCCGAGACGCGATAAAGACCGATGTCGCCCGCGCAAGTCGTGATCGCGTCACAGTAAAGTCGGATCGAAACAATCGACCAAGACGAGTGCACGCGCACCAGCCGGTAAATTGACGCGATGCTGTCGCCGCTGACGGCTTCCAACGTGCCAGTGACGCGGCGAATCTTGCCGTGATTGACGTTGGGCATATCCATAATGCGAGGGGCGGCGTCCGCGTTAGAAACGCGGGTCGATTTAGTCGTTACAACACCCATGGTTCAATCCTCCTTAAGCTGGGCCAGCGGTGGCGTGACATTCGACATAACCAACGCGGACTTCTTCCATGCGGGTTGCGCCGATATCCATCGAGCCGAACACCTGCGTGGCGTAGTTCTTATCCGCGCGCTCGCCGACCTTGGTCATGATGTCCTTGCCGAGCCCAAGCAGCATCCCGCCCTTGGCCCAATACAGACACTTGTCGTAGCTGTTGGAATCGGTGGTGATGCGGTTGCATGGGATGATCGTGAAGCCGCCGAACTTGGAGACTTGGCCTTCGACCAGCGGCTTGACGACGTTATAATCAGACGATGAAATCCTGCTATCGTTGAGCAAGCTCTTGATCTGCCGTGCGTTCATGACGAGAAACTTTTCCTCGTCTGGGTCCACGTCGGCAGACCCCAGCTTTTCAGCCGCCTCAAGGATCTTCGCGACGTTCATTCCGAGGTTGGCAGCAGTAACGCCCGGGCCACGAACCTGAACCGTGACCGTCATCGCCGTAGAGTAGGCGGTAGAAGTCGAGCCATCGACGCCGGTATAGGCCACAGCATCAGCCGCGCGAACGATTTCCTCGTCCATGGCACGCCCCATCGCCATTGCGGCGGCTTCGGCGTACTGTGATGTTGGGTCGATCAACATGCGGATTTGATCTTCACCGTCCACGAGGTCAGACCAATCGTAGCTTTCGGTCGTGACCCGGCGACGGGCGTGTGGGGTGTCCATACGCGGCGTATCGGAATGCCGCGATGTCCGCTTGCGGGCCGACGTTGCGCCGATCTGCTCGAAGAATGCCGACTTGCCGTTGATGCTTTCGACGCGCACGGCACGGCGTAGTTTTGACCCCTTCTGCTGGGTCAAGTGGTAGACGTTCGCCTTGTATTGCTCGACGAACGCGTTCGTGATCTGAACCGACATGGGTCCTTATCCTTTTGCTGTTCTGGGGGATGTTTGGGAGTGTCCGCCGAGCCGTGAGGGTGTCCGCAATGCGGGCCGTAGGTCTGCGCGTAGAGACGTGAGGCACTAACGGCGTACTTGATTGCCGGGGCCGCGACTGGCGGAGTGTCCGGGCTTGAGGTTGCCGTGCATGGCCGGTTCGTGCTGGGGCTTTTCAGCTTGTCCAGAGCCGGTCACGTAGGCTTCCAATTCTTTGGCGCGCGCCATCCATTCTTGGATGTCTGGCACGGCAACGGCAAGAGGCTTGGCCATCTCCAGGCACTTAAGCCGCGTGGATGTGAGATCGCTCATTCGGCGTATGCCCGTTCATACAGCGCCTTCATCTCGTTGACCCGGCGTCCGTGGTCGGGGTGATCCTTATCCATCAACGCCTTGTTGTGCTGGTTGCGGAAATCAGCAATGGCGGTCTTCATATCCGTCCCACTTGCCGCCTGCGGAGGCGCGCCCTTGAGCTTATCGCCACCAACGCCAAGCTCCTTCCCGATCTTGCCGAACACGCGGATCATGCGAGGATCGTTGCCAAGCCCGGTTTCATCGAGCATCGCCTTGAAGTCAGGATCGGCATACTGTTGCAGGGCGGTTTTGGCTTGACCGAGGAAGCCTTCGTACTGGCCGCCGTGTTCACGCTGTAATGCGTGCTGAACTTCAGCTAGCTTCTGCTTCTGCGCCGTCGAATGCGCCGCGTAGCGCTCGATCTGGGTCTTGACGTACCCACCATACAGCGCGCCGGCCTGCTTCTTGTTCAGGCCGTTGGCGTGTGCCCAAGCGCGAAAACCCTTTTCCATCTCTTCGTCATAGGGCAGATCAGACGGGTATTCGGTCGCGCGTTCGAGTTCGTAGTCGTCGGCCTTGTCGGGCCGTCCTGTCGCCTTGAACCAGCGATCCCATCCTTCCGCATCCTCATCCGAGGTCGGAACCGGCACCTTTTCGGAGCCGAGCAGCTTTTCAAGGTTCTGGTAGCCCTTGCCCAAGTCCTCGATCCGTGGGGCTTTTTTCTCGCCGTCCCAATACTTGGCCGGGAGCCACTCGGGCGGGCCATCGGCAGCAGCAGGAACGGCAGGCGCTGACCCGTTTGCGGTCGCGGCAGCAGGCGGAAGGCCAGAGGTCAGGATCGTACCGCCAGAAGGTGGGGCAGCAGCAGGCGCAGCCGTAGGGGCTGTTGCAACGTCACTCATTGTTCAGTGTCCTCAGTCGTTGGAGTATCGCATTGCGCGGTCCAGAATGGACGTGTCGTCGTTGGTTTCCTTAATGAAAACCTCGGGCTTGTGCCCGATCAGTTGCGCGATCCGCAGCGCCACATTTCGTTCGCCCTGATAGCGGGCTAATTCGATTGGGTCGTTGGTCATGACCGGCGTATAGACGTTGCACCAGACCATCAATTCAGCGATAGCCACGCGGCCACCCTCGGACTGATAAAACCCCTTCCAAGACTCAGCCACGGCGTTCTCAACAGCGCGGCGCGCGGCGGCAGACGTTGGGTTCGGCTTCTTAGGCAGCGTCTTGCTCCATCATCATCGGATCTGGCGGTCCAGGAGGTGGAAGCGCACGCTGGCCACCTTGACCGCCGCTCAACTCCTGCAATTGCTGAACGATCTGGGGGTTTTTGCTCAACTCGCGCATCAGCGTTTGAAGATCTATGCCGCCCTCCGCTTGAGCTCCACCCAACTGCTTGACCGCGCCAGCGCCCTTGCTGACCATATCCATCGCAGGAACGCCCATTTGCAGGGCTTCGGCAGCCTGTCCCTTTTGGGTTTCAACTTCGCGGTCTTCGTCGGCCTTGAGCAGCTTCGGATCGCAATTGAATAGATCCCACGCCCACACGAACAGTTTAGTGATGTCGAGTTCCTTCGCCGCGATCTGAGCACCGATATCAGGCCCGAACGGGGCCATGATCTGGAACACCTGACTGATCCCCATCGCCGCGTTCTGCTTCTGCGCGGTCGCGATCGGGGACACGTATTCGACCGTAAATTCGCTCTCTTGGATGATCTCGGGCGGGACCGGCAGCTTGCCCTCGCGGTTCAGAATGCCGAACACGCGCTCAATGAGAGGGCCAAGTAGTTCACCCTCAAGACGCCCGATCAATGGACCCAGCAACCGCATGCGCTCTTGCGTGCGCTGCATCACCTCAGTCGCCGTCATCTTGGCGTCCATCGTGAATTGAAGAACGTCAACGAAGAACGTCGTGCGGATGCGGTTGCGCAGGCTTTCCAGCATCTCAAGTGTGATCGGCAGGGCTTGTCCAGCGGTTGGCATGAGCATGATCCCATCGGATGGGTTGCCGCGCCAGTAGTTAATACCACCAGGCACCGTCCGAACCGGGCCGGATATGCCGTCGTCACGCAAAAACATGGGCGGATCAACGATCTTCTGCGCCGCCTTAAGCACGGTCACGCTCATCGCTTGGAGCATCTTCACATCGGGAAGCGCCGTCATCGCAGGCGAACGACCGTAAACCTCACCGGCATACTTGGCCCAACGTGGCACCATGTAGGGAAACTCGTCGTAGCCGTCCTCTTCGAGCAAACAGCAGCTTTCGTGCTCAAAGTAGACGCTAGCAAACGCCTTGTTTTTGCGGTTCTTCTTGCCGGGTTCGCGTTCCTCGCGGGGATAGACGGCGTGAATGATCGTCACCATCTCATCAAACTTTTCAGACCGGTACAGGTCCTTGACTTTATCCGATGGAGTCCAGCCGTCGGAGCGGGCCATCTGCATGACCTGACGCACGGTCATCTGGGTCTTGCGCATCACGCTATCGACCTTGCCGTCGCTGTTCTCAGCGATGACGCACTCAGCCAGCGGGCGGGATTCGATCAGCAGGCCGCCATTCGCCCGCGTGCCGATATACATGACAGCCGTGCCGAACGCGCCAAGGTCGAGGTAACTTTCATGCAACGCCGTCGTGAAGTTAGTCCCCGGCTGGTACATGCGTTGCCACATGATCTCTTCGACTTCGGACAGGTACGTGAGAACAGCCTTATCTTCGTTGATGCTGATCTGTGAGCCGTCAGGCTGGGTTGCCTTGCTCGCCACCATGCGAAGCGAGAACCAGCGTGAAGCCGGGTTCGTCGCCATGCCGTGCAGGCCAGATGCGAGCATTTCATTCGAGTGGATGCCGGTCGAATCCAGCACCGTCGACATCTTCTTCTCGCCAGCCGTGCGCATCCCGACAAAGTCGATCTTGCGAGGCGAGATCACTTCCGCGACCTGTTGCCAATGGTGTTCGCAGTTTGTGCGTTCGGTCGAGTCTTTGCGGCTATCATAAAGCCGCTTTAGTGCCTCAACGTCGATGCGGGACTTAGGATGTTCCCCCTCGTCCTTTTCATGCTGCGAGCCATCAAGCACTTAGATCAGCCTCCCAAGACAGGGCTTGCCGTCGACGCAGGCGACGACATGCCACCGCCACCGGTCAGCATCGTGGATTGATACCCAGACATGGCCGAACGCCGCGATGCATCTTGCCGCGACCGAGCAGCGTCAATCGAGGCGTCGCGCGCTGGCAGCGGCGCAGGAGGAGCAACAGGAGTGGGAGGCTTGGGAGCTGAGCACATTCTACATGCCCCCCATGCTAGCTGTGTTTGGAGCACCCGGAGTGACGGTCACGCCGCCCAATTCAGAGCCGAATGATGTTGGCCCGGTCGTTGCCGCCGCCATCTGCTTCATGCGTTGGGCGTTCGAGTTGTCGGGCTGGGCCTTTGAGTAGTCGAATGTGGTTGGCGCGGTTGGTTGCGGCGTAGCCGGGCTGCTGCTCTTAGATCCGAAGCACATTGAGTTTTCTCCTATTAATCGTCGTTGCGGATAGTTGACTGGAAGCGCCAGACCTCAATCCCGTCACGAACATGGCCCGTCATGACGTAAATCTCTTTGAGCGCAGGGCTATCGACGGCAGGAATTGCCAACACCCTGCCGTACACTTTGACTGTGAGGCCGTCGTTGCTACCACCCGCAAGCGTCACGTCTCTTCCGTCGTTCTTGTTCATCAGGCAACCTTATCGGCGCGGACATAACCCGCATCCATGAACTGATCGTTGACGCCACGAAGCCAGACGTAGAGCTGATACCTGCTGCCGTCCTTGCCGTAGGCCTCTTTCCAAGGACCGTCCGGCTTGCCGCCGAGTGCCAGGATCATCTTGTGCGCCTCAGGATGCCCCTCGCGCGAATGGCACTGGAGCCTCCGCCCTGCGCTGATCTTGAAAATGTCGCTGATCTCGTTCCTGATCCACCGGATCATCTCGATCCCAGCCTTGGGGAGATCATCGGTGCCAAACATTGAGATTTCCCAATGCCCCGGCCAGCTTTCAGTCAGCGCGACCACCGCGCAGGGCTTGCCGTTGTGCCAAGCAATGCGGCCCCGGCCCTTATTCCGGAACGTGTAATGCGCCTCATAGGCCAGTTGCAGCGGGTTATCGTTCTCGCGAGTGTTGTAGATTTCATCGCGGTCGATCTTGCGCATGTTCAAGCAGATGAATTCGAGCGATAGGTAGTCGATCTCAGTCAGCAATGACGCGGTTCCTGCCATACGCTTCATCGGCAACGTACCCGGCCCATAATGCCTTGCCAGAATCGCTTTCTGGGTTAATCAAGCCAGACCAAACACCGTACCGATACAAATGCTTGAGCGTCTTAAGGCTCCCATCGTCAGTCGATCGATCTGGGAATGATTTTCTCAATTCTTCCCACGTCCATTCTTTCATGTGCTCATCCAAACGGGTTGTAATCCGTGACCGCGTGCGAAGACCGACGAACGGCACGCTCAAAGTCGTCGCTCGACACGCTGAAAGGGTCATAGTTGCCCATCGCAACAACAGGCCGGTGGGCGTAATTCGATCTGATCTCGCCACCTGCAAACGTAAGACACAGCGCGTCCGCCCGGTTGGGAGACTTCACGCCGCGCTTCTTCATGTCGTCCTTGGATTCGATCTTGATCTTGCCCGAGCTTTCCAGCTTGTACTTGGGCGCGACCAACTCAGAGATCAGACCGTCATCGCGTGGCATCGTGCATGCGCGGCCCTCGAACCATTCCCGCGTTTGCCACCACAGTTCATCGCGAAGCCGCATGAACCGTTCGCCTTGAAGAGCAGGGCTTTCCCCGACGTTGATCCCACGAACCGGCAACCCCAACTCTCTCAGCCGATCAACAACACCAGCACCGATCCCGATCACGTCGACGTTGATCGCAGCAGGCACCCAACCATCAGGCGTCTCGCGGTATTCTTTGGCAACGATCCCGCACGTCTGCATGAGATCGAGCTTGCGCCATTCCTTCGTCAGCTCAAACACCACATTGCCGCGCCGTTTGCAGAGCGCCGTGGTGTCGTCACCAAACCGAGCAACGTCCAGACCCCATACCACACCGGCATCCGTGGGCGAAACCTGACGATCAATCGCAGCTTCAACCAGGCCCAACGAGATTACGCCGTCGTCTTCGGTTAGCGGGAACTCTCCCAGCACACGAACGCGGTAGACGTTAGACTGCTCGCCGTATTCTTCTGCGATCTGGACCGCGTAGTTGGTCGAGACGCGGGACGATGCTTGGCAGGGAACATGATAGACCCGCCACGATCCCCGGTTTTGATGGTGCGATCGGTAGAAGTAACCCGAGACGCGCGTGGGGTTCGCAAACATGAAAACCCATGAGTTTTCAGATGAAAGCGCACCGCCTGCAGTCTCAAAAATCACGTCTTCGATGCCTGAGGCTTCTTCGATGAAGAACGCCAGCGTCTGAGCGTGGAACCCTTGCAAAGCCTCTGGACGCTCGGGCCGAGCAGTTCGGGCGACTGCGAAAGACCCTTCAGGATCGGCTTTCACCACCACACGTTCGGCAGTGACCTCGATCATGTCCTTCAGAAACGGCGGAAGCTCACGCCACCAGCGCGAAATTTCAGCCCACACAACGTCTTTAAGCTGGTCTTGCGAGTTCGCCGTCACTGGGCACTTCAAGCCGCGATGGAACAGCACGAACCAGAGGATCAGCCAGGCTTCGACGGTCGATTTGCCAACACCATGACCGGCGCGAACGCTAAACCGGCGCTTGCCTTCCGTTCGTGCGCGGCCAACGTCCTTTAGAAACTCACCTTGCCAGTATTCCGGGCCTCTTGGTGGCTTGGCTGGGCGTTCCGTTCCAGGCATCCAAGGGTGCCAGTCTTCCACCGGCATTTGGAACAGTGCTTCGATGACGAAGTGGAACGGTGAAGCAGCCCATAGGGCAACCTTGTCCTGCCAGTTCAATGCACCAAAGCCATTCTGATTTCAGCGAAGAGGCGAAGATAGGCACGAACGGGACCAGGGACAGCAACCTTGCCAGTTGCCCATTTTGAAATCGTGTTCCGGTGAACGCAGATCCGATCCGAAAGCTCTTGCTGGCTCATGTTGCCAGCGTCTTTGATCAGGTTTGCGTATTGATTTCGGCGCTTATTCACCGTTGCAGTGATGCCAGCCGCCGATTGCTGCACTGTTTCGTTGGTCACTCTGACGTTCCTTCGATCACTTTCGCCGTCGATCCAGCGCTCAAGCCGCGAATGAAGTCCTCAAACTGAGCGCCAAAGTCTATCGTTGCGTTGAGAGCGATGGATTGCGGAGCGCGGCCAAAACCACGGTCGAGGATTTCACCAGCAGCCGAAACACGGGCGCTTGGTGGTGCTTCTGCGCTGCTCATCACTTCAACGAGGGTTTCAATGGCCTTCTTGGCGTGCGTTTGGGCCAGAGCCGCTAGGTCGTAATCCTTCTTGGGGCGACCGCTTGGATTGCGGCTAGGTTGGCCCTTCACAGAAGGCTTGAGATTGGCGATCCGCTTATCTCTGGTAGTTTCCTTCGAAGTCATCGAAGTTTTTTCAGCTTCGATCTGCATCTCAAACACGGGCCGTTTCCTTCCGGGTGTCCGTTACTGTGGAACTGTGGGGTTACGTTTCGGCTACAACCAGCTTTTCAGCGAGCAGGAGCGCAATCACTTGCTCTGCCTTACCGCGGGGGAACTCTTCGGTGATGTCGAGGATTTGCTGGGCGAGCGGTAGCATTGAAGCCTCAGAAGGCTCATTATACTCAGCGGTGTATCCGTTCATTCTGGTGTGTCCTCTACTGCAATGAGGCAATCGGGGTTTTCGAAGTAGGAGCCGTTCATTGGGGTTCTCCATTTTCAATGATGGCCCCATCAACAGTCAGCGCCCAATCAGAAGGCGTTGGGACAGCATCAACCAAGCCCACGATGTGGGCGTTAACAGCAGCTTTGAACGCCTCGCAGGCATCCTGTGGTACTGAGACCCAATCAAGCGAGCCGTCGATGTCAAACATCTTTGCCAGCATGAGAGTTTTGCCTGTCGGCTTATGCAGCAAATAAAGACGCGCGCTCACGTGGGTCTCCAGTTATAGTTTGTGAGAAGCGGATGGCTTGGGTTGGTCTCTGCTTGCCTTGCTTCGATCTCTAACGGGCTTTGATTGTAGCCGTCGACCAAGAAGCCGTAAATGATGAGGAACCAGAAGCGAAACGTGCCGAGTTTGTCCCATTGGGCTAGGTGGGAGCACTCATGACGGCGGATGGCGTAGTGGTTGAGGTACTCTTCGCAGATATAGACGGTTCTGTTTGGCATGACGATGGCCGCAAACCCGCCGCGATCTAGTATCCACCGGATAAGACCACGAGCGGGCTTGAAGGTTGGTGTGATCATGCGTGAGCAGCGCCGTTTAGAGCGCGGTCGATTTCCCGGATGAATTGACCATAGCGGGGATCTGCCTTGGTCACAACCTGGGGGGCTTGGAGCTTAGGCGATGCGTGGTTGGCTGATGCGTAATCGTAGGATGGAGAGCGCTCTTTGATGCGGTTGCGGCCAGCAACGAAGAACCCAACCGGAGCCATGATCATGAAGGCGAGCGAACCAGCGCCAGCGATGAAGATGTTGACGAAGCTGAACGTCACCTTGTCAGGATCAATCGACTTCTCAGGCGTTGCGCCGCTCATGGCGAGGAACAGTTGAGCGGCGACGTTCGTCTGATTGACGACTGCCGATGACTTGTATTCGGCGCTGTCGGCTTTTTCTCGGGCGCTGGCGATCACCTTGCGCGTGCCGTCGATCTGACCATTCATCTTTGCGATGTCTTCGGCTAGACTGTTGATCTTCTCGACGCTTCCAATGCGGTTCTGCACGTCTGCACGCTTGTCGCAGAATGTGCGTGAATCCTTGAGCGTCACGTCGGCGCACGACTTCGACCGCTTAAAGACTTGGTCGCCCTCGATTGCTGCGAGCTGGGCCTTGAGGCCATCAGCCGACACGGTGGGAGCCCATGAGTTGGCCGCAATGAGCGCTGCGCGTTCGGCCTCCAGCGTGTTGAGGCGCTTGGTGAACATGGCCTGCGTTGCCTTAGCTTCTTCGACTTGCTCGCGGCCTCCGTCGTACTTGGCGTTTTGGACCGTCGTTTGCTGCACGTCGCCCACGCGAACGCTGGCACCATAGCCAAGGTGCGAGTAGAGGGCGACAAGACCGAGCGGGATACAAAGCGCACTGAGCACAATACCGCTGGCGAAACGGCGGTTTTCAACCTCGCTGTAGGCCGCATCAGGCAGGAGCGCGAAGAACACAGCCACGAGGGCAAATCCCACGCCGTGAAGCCATGTCAGCGTGACGCCGTACTTGTAGCTGATGGCAGCATCAACGATGAGAGCAAATGCACCAAGGGCAAGCCAAAACTTGCCGGTGGTCGTGTAGCCGTCCATGAATTTAGCAAGGAAAGATCGCATGTGGTGTCCTCCGATTGTCAGGATCAGGGACGCAAACTATTTCTTAAGGAGCCAAAGCGCACCACAAAGGTACGCCAATTCTGTTGGTCCGATGGTGCGCAGTGCGTTGATGTTGACGAGGCCGGTTGTGCGAAGCGCGGTCATGGCCAGCAGGAGCAGAAGGCAAACCGCGGTGATCTCCAGGAGCCAGCCCTTGATTTGGCCGATGATGCCGGAAAGGTCTGTTTTCATGTTGTCCCGTGTTCAGGGTGCCGCCCTAAATCTGCCGTGTGGAAGGGCTATTGATTTGGGCAGTCGAGTTAAAAACCGCTGGTTGGTTGCAGAGTTGTTGGCCGCGAACAGTCAGGTGTTCGGGCGCGTGTGCGAAAAACCAGCGGAGTTCGTGTGTATGTGATGCGTATGTAAAAACGGCCCGATTCTTCGTTCGCGGTTTCGCGTGCTTGAAGAGTTGGGCCGTAATTCGTTCAGCGAAAAATTGCAAAGATCGCTAACAAGGCGACCGCTATTCCAGCTAGCGAGCCTGCCGCGCAGGATGCAGCACTGCCCATTCCAAACATAGCTGACTGCCGACTTGCTGAGGCTTGCTGCCGAGCATATTCAGCTCGATACTTGGCTTGCTCATCATCTATCAAGCGTCAACGCTCCACAGCGCATGAAGGTGGCCAATTATTTTATCACCATCAGTGGCAGCGAACACCTTCTCTGTGACGCCATCACGTTTTGTGTACCCATGGGGTACAAACTTGATCCCGTCGCCGTCACGCAACCCAAGGAGAGAACCTACATCATCCATGGTTCGCACATAGGTGCCATGTTCTTCATTAGAAAACCGGAACATCATCAGGCACACGCCTCCATCGCACAGCCTCAGACCGCAAGCGCGGTGAAGCCACAGTGGCCGGGCACACATCCCAAATGGGTAGGCCAACGGACGCCACACGCAATTACAACGCTACGGGATTTGGTTTACTTTCGCTGATTTGGTCGCGATGGTCAACACTTAGGCGAACTTACGCTCTGATTTGCGCGGCATTGCGTAGCAAGCGCACCATATGTGATGATGAACATCATCGTTAGTTGTGATAAGCGTGCCGGATGGCACAAGACGGCTACGACAATACGATCAGTGGATTACTCCGCAAGCGCTCTGAACTGATGGGTGAAGCCCAAAGGCTTAGGGAGGCTATGGCGGTCGTTGGCAATGACGTTGAGGCGCTAGACCGGGTTTTGGTCGCGCTCGGCTACGATGGCGCCCTGAAGGGCGTACAGCCGCGCTCTAACCGCATCATTATGTTTGCGAGGAACGAGCTTCGTTGTTGGCTCATTGACGAACTGCGGAAGGCAACCGCCCCCGTCACCAGCAGAGAGTTAGCCGTAAAACTCATAGGGCTGGAAGGCAAGGACGCGCGGGACCGGCGCTTGCGGAATGATATCGTGAAGCGGGTTGGTAAGTCGCTCAAGTTGCTCCGTCGGCAAGGGTTCGCGGAAAGCCTCGGGCACGCCAGCAACCTTAGTTGGAAGATAGTCGGCTAACGCCATTAACGACACGACAGCCCAAAATCGACGTTAACGACCTTAAATTAACTTGACGCTTGACAGGATTGGAACGAATCTCTTTTCAGGGTCTTCCGTTAACTTCGAGTTAGCGATTCGCGCGCGTAGTGGTGCGTTGATACCCAATGGAGCCAACATGACACGCCAAACATTTGCAGTCGTCTCCGTGACGATTGAAGATCGCGACGATGCTGGGCTTCGCGTATTTAGCGACGACCTCCCAGGACTGATCTTATCTGGCCAAGACCGGGCCAAGGTTTTAAGAAGCATCGCGCCTGCAATTCAAGCTCTCTTTGAACACAAGGGCTTAACGTCGGTTACCGTGCACGCGACGACGTCGCTAGACGGATTGCTGAAAAAACCAAGTCCGCGACTTGTGGATATGCATGTGCAGCACGAGAAATTCGTTGTTGAGATGGCGATTGCTGCCTAGTACGATGGCGGAATGATAGCAATCCGCCTTTTCTCTCTCCAGCAAATGCAGAAGAAGCTAGAGCCCTACGGTTGTAGGTTGCTCGGCACTATTTGCGACGGTGTTGACCTTTGGGAAACTGGCTGGGGTGAACCGTTTACGCTTATGCACGACGGCGGTCGCTACGATGACTGGGAGTTTCGTCGCCTTCTGGAAGGTGTCATATCCAAGACAATGCCTCCAGAATGGAACAGTGGCGATTAACGCTGCCAATACCCCTTCCATGTCCGGCTGACCGGGTGAGACATAGCAAGGCCAAGCGCCTTCGTAGTCAGTCCGCCGTTGTCCGTGCGGCGGTTGTCTTCCATCCAAGCGGCATGGGCGGCGTAGGCATGAAGGTGTTGCGGGCTAACGTGGTGATGTTGACCATCAATCATCCGCCGCAGGCGAGCTAAAAAGCTTTCCGCTTGGTTCGTACAGGCGCCGTTCAGGCTGTAGGCGACCTGATGGTTGATGCGCATGGTCGCGAACTTAGCGTGCAGTGCATCCCAGTGCGAAGCTTCGTCGGCGTGAACGATGCTGTTCGGGTTGACGACCGCCTTCACGAAGGCAACGCCTTGAGCTTCCGTTTTGGTCACGGTCGTCATAGTCCGGCCATTGCGCTCGCGGGCGATGACCACGACGCGGCGCTTGCCAGTCTGATTCTGAGCAAGGCGACGATCAATCCGGTTCTTCTTTTCGTTGGCAGGGCGGATGCTGCCACCAATGTAGCAGCCGTCCACTTCAACCGTGCCGGACAGTTCAGCGCCAGCAATTTCAGCGGCGAGTGCTTCACGTAGCTTGTGAGCAAGGACGAATGCCGTCTTATGCTGGCAGTCCAGATCGCGGCAAAGTTGGAGAGCCGAAAGACCCTTAGCGCCATTAACGGTGATGACGATTGCCGCCAGCAGGTCCGTATAGCTCATCTTGCGGCTAGCAAGGATAGTGCCGGACGTGACCGAAAACTGATGGTGGCACGCCTTGCACTTGTGCTTGCGGCGGGTTTTGATTTCGAAGGCTTCGGTGCAGCCGCACTTGGGGCAAACCGGCTTGCCGTTGTTCTCCGGCCAACGCATGGCCTTGAACATCTCCCAAGCCTTGTCGTCACCCATCTTGAAGACTTCGCGAAGCGAAATCGTGCGGGCTGCTGCGGTCAGGTGGAAGGGGGTAGCCATAATCATCACCATATTCGATGTGTTCAGCATCGTTTATGATGATAACTCACACCGTTGTCAATGGTAAAAACATCAGATATGATGATTTTAACGTCAGGAACGATGAGGAAGCTATGGCAGACGACTTATGGGCCGAACGCGCGAAGGCGTTGTTGAAGGCGGAGTTGAAGCGTCGCGGCTTAGGCTATCGCGACCTAGCAGAACGGCTGACCGCCGCAGGTCTGCCAGAGAACGAGCGCAACATTGCGAACAAGATCAGCCGAGGCGGATTCACGGCAGCTTTCTTGCTGCAGAGCTTGGCTGTAATTGGATGCCAAACCGTTCGATTGGACGATCTTGTGGAATCAGCCTGATTCGCTGGACGGATTCTGGTTATTCTGCTACATAATGCGAAGCGGGCAGCCAAAGCCGCCCGCCCGCGTTACCGTATTAAGAGGTAGCGAGTCGGGGCCGTCACCCCTTCCCGCACCGGACACCAAATAGGCATCCGGATACTCCGATCTCCCGACATCATCACTGTCGGATGTGCTGCACAGCGCAGAACGCCATCACTAAAGCACTCAACAACGGCCTTACCCGCGTCATCGGGTGGGGCCGTTTTCCTTGCTACACCCACTCAAGATTAAGAGTCAACAGCGCGCCGCAAGATTTTCTTGGAGTACGCGAGTTTTCTTGCTATCTATATCAGCAAGAAACAAGCAGCTAGTGGAGACCGGTAGCTATGACCCGAGTAAGAAGCCCCGGATACCCATCCATTTCAGTGGGCAAGGCCCTTGAAATCGCAGCGAAACTTTACACTGCGAACAGGACTAATGGGATTGATAGAGATGCTGCGGTTCGGGACATGGGTTACTCGGGCATGACTGGGGCCTCTGGAAAGATGCTTTCAAACCTTGTGCATTACGGCCTTGTGGAAAAGGCAGGGAAGGGCGGCGTTCGCGTCACCCATCTGGCTGTAGACATCTTGCACCCAGAAAACGATACGACCAAAAAGGCTGCCCTTTATGCGGCGGCCTTCCGCCCATCGCTATTTTCAGAGCTTCGTTCAAAGTTTCCTGACGGGGCTGCATCGGAAAACGCTATCCGATCATACCTCATGCGGCAGGGGTTTTCTGACGTTGCCGTTGATCCTGCAATCAACAGTTTTCTTGAAACTTGCCGGTTCACGCAGCAAGAAGGCGCATACGAAAGTCAGGGCGAGCGGTCACTTGTCGTCATAGAATCTACTCCAGACGAACCAGACGATGGAGCGATTCAAATGACATCACGGCCAGTCCCGCAGACACAGGAGCGGACACAAGCCCCTGTTTACACTGCGCCCCCACCAACAACGACATCCACCCCGCCAGCCGGTAGCCGTGTTGTCTTCTCCGAAGAAAGCAGCCCAAACGAATCTCTGCAGGTTGTGGCGAGAGGAGAAGTAACCGACGCCTTGCTTGAGGCTTTGGAAGATTATGTGAAACGACAGCGCAAGCGTTTGACGCGAACCAATTAGAAGCCAAAAAAGCCCGCTTACCATGACTGGTGGGCGGGCTTTCGTAATTATGGCCTCAAGATTACCGGCATTGCGTAGCAGATGCATCAAACCTCAACTCATCACTTTAGCAGGTAAGCATCATCACATATGGTGCGTTTGCTACGCAATGCCGGATTTGCGCTGATCTATCTCTAGCCTCCGCGTTCACGGTCATAATACCACGGGACGTATCGACGGTTAGCTTTCCCTTGCGCGATCTGATGACTTTTCCCTTGGTGCCGGTCATTGGACCGTCCATGATGATGATTTTTTGGCCTGCAAGGTAGATTTTTGGAGCGTCCGGCGTCAGGATACGGCCATCGTACACACGCAAAGCCTCAATATCGCTTGCTGAAACGATTCCAGCGTTTCCGTTGACCTTCACGGCGTCAAGGATGAGACGGCTGCCTATGACGCGATTTGAGGTCATTGACGCAACGAGGTCGATCAGTTCGGTTACGCTATCGAGACGGACGAACAGATACCCCCGGATGATCGCGCGCTTGACGTTCTCCAACTCCCGCATCTTGCCCTTGCGCTTGCGGCGCTGGATGATCTCGATTGGGAGGAAGGTTTCAATGCCCTGGCGCTGGATTGCGATCTGAGCGGCAAAGTCTCGATTTGGCGTCGTTCGGATAGCAAACCACATCACTGCTTCCCCCTTGCTGCTTCGATTTCGGCTTTCTTGATGGCCGCAATCAGAGTTGCCACCGTGTCTGCCCTGATCGTTATGAATTGGGTGTGCCCCGCTGCAATGATGCTATCGATGCGGGCTTGGGCGTCGGCTATCGCGGCGGATGGGGTCATTTCTTGCTTTCTTCGTCAGCAACAGCGGTTAAAATAGCCTCTAAACGCGTCTCGATCAGGTCAAGCATGCGTTGCGCTTCCTCTGGCGTCGTTACGATCTTGCGGCCGCCGCGCTCAGCCTCTGCGTAATCCATCACAGCAATCCAAAACTCATCGGCCAGACTGGATTCTTTCCAATGTTCGCGCCAATTCCGTTCGCTCATCAATCCATCCCCCAAAGAGCAGCAAGGCAGGCGAGAATTGCTGCGAAGCTCAGTATGTGAAGGTTCATCCGTGAGACTTTCCTTTTGCAAGACGGGGCTTCTTGGCCTTGGCCTTCTTCGCGAGACGCTGCTGGAAGCTCAGACCGGCAAATCCAGACTTCTTTTCCATCACCTGCTTGCCAGACTTGTCGGTCTTGAGGTCGAAGGAC
>Ga0247844_1001891_pt1 | contig 36138 bp, 37 predicted proteins | sample LaCtaG_FD_192421 | JGI IMG/M metagenome (GOLD analysis project Ga0247844, IMG submission 192421) | Freshwater microbial communities from meromictic Lake La Cruz, Castile-La Mancha, Spain - LaCruzMarch201714.5m_1 | ecosystem: Environmental > Aquatic > Freshwater > Lake | place: Spain: Castile-La... | reverse complement strand
GATGAAAAATGTGAATAGAGTTAAAGAAAAAGAAATAATAACAGAAGCTGAACAGAGAGAATTGGTACAAAAAAACAATCAACCTATGAGATTTTGTTTGCTAGAGTTTCCCGACAGTCACTAAATATATTCGTGAAGAAGGAGAATTGCTTTCGAAAGCTCTGAGTGCGTGGGATGATTAAAAAGTCTTTCATCAAGATGAAGCTGATATTCATCTGAATTTGTCCAGTTGACTTGCACGGCCATTGTTGCAAGCACACAGCGCTCTTTATCAATTTGCCCAACGGCTTGCGTATCATCGATGGGAAGAAGGCCATTTGGCTCGATAATGATATTTTCTTCGGAAAGTTTTTCTTGGCCGTTTTGGATGATGCTTGAAATATAGGGTAGAGTATTTTGAAAGCGATTTTTAATTTTTAAAACATAGTCGTAAGGAGTTTCATTTTTAGCAAGAGAAATAATATCTGGCTTTATTGAATCAATCCCTCGAGGAAGTTTTGCCTGATAAAGATCAAAGGCCTCAACTGATTTAATTTTTGAGATATACTCATCTTTAAGCCAATGCGTAGGATCAGCTTGAATGAGCTTTGGAATAGTATCATTTTTAAAGCACACAATGGCATTTCCGCCTCCGCTACTCCAGTCGCCTGCTCTAACCTTGTCTTGAAACCATGAATAGTTCATCATGCCTTTATTTGAGTTTTTCACACGACTCATGAAGTCTGATGCGAAAAGAGATGATGAAAATGAAATAATGGTAAAGGCGATCAGAAAATGACTTGGCTTATTCATAAATCCTCCGTGTTAAAAAGTTAGCGTAAGAAAAAAGCGCTGTCACGCAACAAATCTTCTAAGCTTAGTTTGGCACAACTTTTTAATTTGTTGATTAAAAAGAAATCAACTATGCTGAAAATGTTTCTTTTTTATAAACTACATTTTAAGGCTTTGTATGAACTACGAATTACTCTCCTATAGAAAATTAATCAAAGAAGTTGTGGAAGAGAAAAAAAAACAAGGGATCGAAATTTCCTTTCAAAAAATTGCTGAAAAGATGCGGGTCCAAAAATCCTATCTTTCCAAGGTCATTAATAATCAGGCCGATTTAAGTGGCGATCAACTTTACCTACTCTCTAAAATTTTGGCCTTTAGTGAAGATGAAAAATATTTTATAAATTTACTTTGGGAATATGAAAGGACTGCACTGAGCGAGCGAAAAAACGAGATTTTTGATAAAATAAAAATAGTCCAAGAAAAGAAGAAAGAAATTTCTAGCAATATTAATGCGAATCAATTAAAGACTGAAACATTTTTTGAACAAGAGTATTACTTAGATCCTTATTTGCAATTGGTTCATATCTTTTTTTCCATTGAAGAATTTCAAAAAACGCCGGGAAAAATTAAAAAAATATTAAATCTTTCTTCTGAGCGTTTTCGTGAAATCATAAATAAACTAGTCATGTTGAAAATTATTTCAAAAGAAAAAAATGGCCATTATAAAAATAGAATAACGGGGCTTCATTTACCCAAAAACTCGCCGTTTTTTTCTTCGTGGCTAAGATCTGTTCGTTTAAATTCCCTTGCCCAAAATTTAACGAGTTCTCAAAACGACAATTATAATTTTTCTGTCATCTTTAGTGCTGACCATAAAACGCAAGAAACTATTAACAAGGAATTTTTAATTTTTATTTCCAAAATGCAAAGTTTAGTCAAAGAGGCAGAGTCCAAGCATGTTTATCAGGTCAATTTTGATTTTTTAAAATGGGGATAAAATCCAAGAACACACGTCAAACTACTTAAATCACTAGAAACCTCAAAAAAACTCATTGCACGAAACAATTATTTTACCATTTGGTGCAATGAAGTGATTATGATATACTTTGCACTGAATAGCAATTTTACCGTTTGGTGCAAGATGGAATTTATTGGCAGAGAAGAAGAACTTAAAGAATTATCACAACTCTCTTTAAAAAAAACAGCATCGCTCGTAACGATTCAAGGACGTAGGCGAATAGGAAAAAGTTCGCTCGTCGAACATTTTGCCAAGACTAAGTCCCATTTTTACGAATTCCAAGGATTAGCTCCAAGAGAAGGCCTCACAAAGCAACACCAACTTGACCATTTTGCAGATCAATTTAAGACACAAGTAGAAGATATACCAGGCCTTCATTTTGAAAGCTGGACACAAGCTTTTAGCTTCCTGAATAAAAGAATAAAAAAAGAGTCCACAGTTATTTTATTTGACGAGATCTCTTGGATGGCCCACTCAGATCCAGATTTTGTGGGAAAACTTAAAACAGCTTGGGATACAGAATTTAAAAAACACCCAAAACTGATTCTTGTTCTTTGCGGAAGTGTTTCCTCTTGGATTGAAAAAAATATCATCAAAGAAACTGATTTCATGGGAAGAATTTCACTTTCTCTTCAAATAAAAGAATTGCCACTGCAACTACTGCCTAACTTTTGGGGGAAGTATAAAGATTCTAATTCTGCCTATGACATGCTCCAATTAATAGCAGTAACTGGGGGAATCCCTCGCTATTTAGAAGAAATAAAACCCAATGAAAGTGCCTCTATAAATATTGAACATCTTTGCTACAAAAAAAGTGGGGTTTTGTTTCATGATTTTGATAAAATATTTAATGATATTTTTGAAAAAAAATCCACTACTTATCAAAAAATTGTGAATGCTCTCGCTCAAAACAAATTAAATCTCAATCAAATTGCATCAAAAATTAAGATGAAAAAATCAGGAACATTAAGCTTGTACTTGGCCGATCTTGTCTTAGCGGGTTTCATTGAAAAAAGTTTTATCTATAATTTTAAAAAAGGCATTTCAAAAATAATTTTTTATCGCATCTCAGATAATTATTTGCGCTTTTACCTGAGACATATCTTACCTCACAAAGACGATATTATACAGTCGCGTCTGGACTTTAATCGAGTTCGCCATCTTGCTCAGTGGGAGCAAACAATGGGGTACCAATTTGAAAGTACTATTCTTAATAATATTAGCTTAATTTATTCGCTTCTGGGTCTCAAAAAAGAAAATATCCTTTGGTCTGGTTCATTTATACAAACAAAAAATTCAAAAAACAAAGGGGCCTGCCAGATAGACTTACTTATTCACTCAAATGATCAGTCCCTTTATTTGTGTGAAATTAAATTTCGAAAAAACATCGGCACAGAAGTTGTTAAAGAAGTTAAAAGAAAAATTTCAGTTTTAAAATATCCACGGTATCTCAACATAAGAAAAGTTCTTATTTTTGAGGGTGAGCTATCTGAGCACGTAAGAGAACTGGAATTTTTCGACTATCTGATAAGCGGTAATGATCTCTTTAATACTCGATAAAAGACTACAAAGGAAAATCATCGTGAAAATACTTATTATCGAAGCTAGCACAAGAAAAAATGCGGGAACTCAAGGGCACATTGATGCCTTGATTAAGGCCAATCCCAAACTGAGTTTTGAAGAAATCTCATTATTGACAGAAAAGCTAGCTCCCTTCGTTGATCAGCGCTCTCAAAATTCCTGGGAATATGCAACGCCAACACTTCCTCTTTTAGAAAAGATGCTTGCAAGTGACCTCATTGTTATCGCGACTCCGGTTTACTGGTTTTCGATGTCTCATCTTTGTAAAAACTTTTTTGATTATTGGACATTTTTTATGCGTGCAGGAAAAACTCCTGATTCGTATTTTTTAAAAGATAAAAAAGTTTTTACGCTACTGTGTGCTGGCCATAAAGAAGGAAGCGAATGGGCGCTCGGAAGCATCAGAGAATCGGTTAAATATGTTAAAGGAACTGTCATCAAAGAATTTATCGGTCTTTCAGACCGAGAGGGAAATCCAAACAAAAATACGTTGGAAGAAATTTCACAAATAAATTTAGAGCAAGTTTTAAATTAACCGACAAAAAAACTATTCTAAACCGTCTCAAATAATACGCCCCCTTACTTTTCTGAGTAAATAGATCAAGCATATTTTTTTTAAACTTCCCTCTCATTTATGTCAAAAAAACTTCGCTTTCGCCGATACGAAGACTGAAAGGCACAATAGTGGTGCCTCACTCTTACGGAGTCTCGCATGAATAAAAATTTACTCAAAACAATCACAGCTGTAACTCTTCTTGTTTCGCTCGGCTCCTGTTCATCGGCCAAGCGCCCTGAAACGATTGAAGCAAAAATGGCACGTTTTGAGGCCAGCACAGGCGAATACTTAGGCTCCCCTCAATTACCTGCGGCCGATTACAAATTTAAAACAAGAAGTCCTGCATCTGTGGCAGACAAAAAAGTGGGCGCACTTCCTATTTCAAACAAGCGCCTTTATTTCATGACTCTTCTCACACAATATAATGAGATGCGCTCTTATATTCGAAGTAGCAGTCAAGAAATCAATATTTGCCCAACTTTTCATAGTGCCATTGTTGAGTACAAAGAAAAATATCCAGTCCCCCTTCATAATAAAGACGTAGTTTGGAATTTTGCCAATATCAATCTCAACGCTTCCGAAGGAGAATTGGCCGTTTATCCAGAGCTATTTCTGCCTCTCACGAAAGAAAAAAATGACCCACGCGTTGTTGATCTTCTAAAAAAAGATGGAATAAAAGAAGCTCCTGTTCTTCTTACAAAAGCACTTGAAATTCATGTTCTCAAAACTTATCACGAATTAAATGAACTCTGTGAAAACGGCACCAGTGATAATTATTATATTTTTGAAAATCTTATTACTCATACCTCTTCGAATCGCTTAACTCCAAACAACGACAGTATGAAAATACTTTTAAAAAGTACTCTTTTTTCAAACATGGCCCTCGTCGATTCACTTTCAAAATCCTCTAAAAATAGTGGACGCAATATCGCTTCAATTGAAGATACCTTAACTCCTCTTCAATATAGATCAGAAGTGATTAATCGTCTCAAGGCCCCTTGGGCACGTGAGTATTTTGAAGAAGTGGGAAAACTTAGACATTAAAATACTAAGAACTAACTTAAATCCAATCCTGCTCTTTTAAAATTTTTAGCTCGAGCATCTATCAATTCTTTTATTCTTTTATGGATTTTTGCCTTAGGAAACTCAGTATTCATTTCTTTAATAAGATCATTTTGATGATTTAAAATTCCACGATAAACGACATTCATTCTTTCGATTAACATCCCTTCTTTGACACCTAGTTTTTTTTCTTCTTTGGCCAACGCCTTAGCACCAATACTTGAAAAGTTGCTCACATCTCCAACTTTAAACGAAAACCGAGAGTCAAGCGTAGGATAAATTGCGGTTGAAATAAGATCATAAAATGGAGCAAGCTCATATTTACCATCAAGCATAAGAAACGAAATATTTTTCGAATGACTGTCATTATTTCCAATCAACAAATTAAAACAGAGCCAATCAATAAACCGAAAAGTACTTTCCACTTTTTTTCTTGCTGATACATTTTCAATCATTATCTTAAAATTGGTTTCTAAACTAGGCCCACCATCAGACTCATATTTTTCACTACTTAAAATCCCGAGGGCCTGACAAAAATCTTGTTGATGAATTCTTCTCATCGAGTCTCCAACGCGACGTCTATCATATCTTTCAACAAGAAAGAGGGGATGAGTTCCTCCGACGATAAAGACCTGTGGAACATTAAAGCCAATTCGAGCTGCCAATTTCATACAAAAATATTCGTTATAAACTGACTCTTTTATACCTCTAACTAAAATTGGAGTTTTAACAATGTGAGTTGTTGGTTCACCGCTTTTAGGCAAATAAATCTTCCCCTCCAAAAAAAGACATGGGAATTTGTCTTGGGCCCCAGCGATTGAAAGATAGCCCGGATGCTTATCAGCAATAAGATCAACGGCCCCCTTGCTTTCATCAATGGCGGCATAAATTTCAGAAAGTTTTATTTCTACATTGGGCTCTTTTGCTTTCGATTTAGGAGGGGCTTTTTTACTGGTAATCACAAGTGCACCAGCACAGTCCTCTCCATATTTTAAAAGAGTATTAAAAGCACCTTCTGAATGATGCCATTTCTCCAACATCGCTCTAACATTCCCTTCGGGAAGTAGGTTTTCAAAAAAAGCTAAGGTAACTTTATTGCCAAACGATTCTTCTTGTAATGGCATTGAGATTGATACTGGAAAAGCCTCATCCTTTTTGATCCAATTTTTGTCATATTGAAACGAGTGAATCATTTCTTCGTTTTGTGAAAAAACTCCAACGAGGTCCTCTTCAAAAAATATATTCAAACTTTTCATTATTCATCCATCTCTAAAACTATTTTAAATCCTAAAAACTTCCCCATTTTTAAAAGAGTAGATAGTTTTATATCTGAGTCGGCCACTTCAATTCGACTAATCCCGTTGTGAGAAAGATCACACACACGGGCCAAATCTTTTTGTGTTATCTCTAGCTCTTTTCTGCGTTCCTTTAGTGCTTTGGCCAAGTCTTCATCATTTCGTATTACTTTTTTCATGATGGGTACCTGTGTTGAAATTCTCTCTATAGTGAGAATTATAGCAAAACAGAGTTATTTTGCAAGTAATTCTCTCTGTGGTGAGAATCATTGATTCAACGAATTCGGATTACTATCAAGCCTCTGCTTAGGCCCTAATGATTGCCCCGAACATGCTCAATAAAATCGCTTATAATACGATCATATTCATCGCGATTTGATTCATTCTTTTCAGGATGAAATTGCACACCCAAAAAATAAGAAGGACTTTTTTTCCATTCAATGGCCTCAATAATTCCATCAGGAGCGTAGGCCGTGGCCTCAAGATCAGTTCCTAGTTTTTTTATTCCTTGATGATGATAGGAATTTACAGTTACCGTTTCATGCGGAAAATATTTTGAAAGCTGACTCTCTTTTTTTATAGTCATCTCGTGTTGGGTAAAAACAGATTGGTTATTTTCTCGTTTTCGATGAGTCACTTTACGATCACTTTCAATTTGCGTCGGAATGTCCTGATAAAGACTTCCCCCAAACTGAACGTTTAATACCTGCAGGCCTCGGCAAATCCCAAGGATAGGCATTTTTTCTTTCTTCGCGTTTTCAATCATCCTAAATTCAAAAACATCAAAGGAATGATCGAATGTTTCAAGCTCAGCGATCGATTTTTCATTGTACATAGAAGGGTCAACATCAATCCCGCCAGGCACAAGAAGCCCTTTATATTCACCCGGATGCTCGTGGCCATCATAGAGATAAAGTACTTCGCCCCCAAACTTTTCGACAGATTTTTTTATATTAGGAAGAACAATAACTCCTTTATTCATCTCTTCAACTTGCCTTGAACTAATAAGGACTCCAACCTTCACCCTTTTTGTGGCGCAAGCAAAAGAAAATAGACAGACGATCAGCAATAAAGAAATATATTTCAAATTCATAAGCTTATCCTTGATTATTTTTTATCCGACTTTAATTTTGAATAAACTTCTAGGTTATGAAAACTTCCATTAACCTTGATCGCCTCTCTTAAAACTCCGTCGTGAAGATAGCCAAGTCTTCTTGGAATTGAACCTGATTTATTATTTTCTGGATCGAAGCGAATGACGATACGATTAAAGCCTGCTTCAAATAATGCTTGTTCTAAAGCACTCACAGCTTCAGACATATAACCTTTTCCTTCAAATTTTCCGAGTATCCAATAGCCAATCTCACAACTTTCATTTTCCCAATTATAGGAAAAGGAGCCGATGTTTCCCATATACTCGTCATCTTCTAAACGATAAATTCCATAGTCTGAACTTTGATGTTGTTCCCAAGATTCTAAACGTCCTTTTATAAAATCAATTTCATCCTGAACAGTTTTGATAAAGGGAGGCCAAGGTAAAAAACGTGAAAGTCGTTCTTTATCTTCTTCAACATAATCAAACATTTTCTGCGCTAAATCGACAGTATGTTTTTTCAGTTTAATTCTTGAAGATGTAATAAGCTCTGGTAAGTATCTTTTTTCCATTGGGCACAATCCTCATAGAAAGGAAAAATTAGTGAAAAAGATAGAGGCGATTACGCGATGATAAAACGGCAAGCTTATTTTCAAGACTCTGCATCTGTCCAAAAATCGCAGAATAAGCGTGCCCTAAATGATAAACCTCAAGGGTCTCAAGCGTCTTTGGATCAACGATATAAATATTGGCCCCAACAGTGGCCACGGCAAGTTTGCCTTTCCAATCAACAATAGAACTGATTGCGGCCTTACTTATTTTCTTTTTAACGAGTTCTCTGAACGTTTTATCTAATAAAACAAGCTCGCCATCCGTGGTCCCAATAAGAACTTGCTCGTCTCTCACAAGAGGTGACCGAGAAGCAATATAATCTAAGGTTCGAAGAAGATTTCCACTATTGGGTTCCAATATCGCAATAGGGCCGGTTAATGAAGCGACAAAAAGTTTTCCATCTTTCATGACAGGAGTGGCGTCTATATCAACAAACTTATTTCCAGAAACTAATTTATTTTCCCAAAGTAAAACGCCATCTTCGATTCCAAAGGCCGCAACATAACCGTCAGCAAATCCTATGAAAATTTTGTTATCGACAACGAGAGGCCTTGAGGCCCTTTGAATCGTTGTTTGGTAAGGGACTGAGCGCTTATACGCCCACAAAATTTTCCCTGTTTCAGCATCAAGACAAAAAAGTTGATGGTTGCGCAAATGAAATAAAATTTTGCCACGATAAAGAACGCCTTCTGTCTCCACAGAAGCCCCAAGATCAACAACATATTTAGGCTTTCCAGTCAAATATTGGCGAGAGTAAACGCGCCCTTGAACTGTGCCATAAATAATTTGATCTTTAAAAATAACAGGCCCAGCGTGATAGGCACTTTTATCTTCTGCCTTCCAAATATCTCTTCCAGTTGCTAACTCGTAGGCCAACATTTTTCCATCATTGTGACCGGCATAAACGATCCCTTCGTAAATGAAAGGAGAATTAAGAGCAATCGAAAGATTGCCAGTAGCCGGATCTGTGATCTCATGATCTTTGGCCCAAAGGACGCGAAAATAAGGAACCTTCTCTTTGTCGGCCTGAACATGCCCACAGGAACTAAAAAGAAGTCCGAGAGCAAGTATTGGCAAAAGAAGAAAAACATTTTTAAACATTATTTAACACTTCCAATTTCTGACAAATAAATTCGCGCAAGACGTGTGTAATCTCCCGAAGGCAATTTATCAACCACATATTCTAAATTAGCACGCGCTTTTTCTTTATCACCAGTTTTAAGATAAAGGCGTCCAAGATCCAAATAATTTTTGGCCTCAGAAATTTTAAGAGCTGATTTATTTAATTTTTCAAGAATTGAAATGGCCTCTGGCATTTTTGCATTGTCTTCGTAGGCGACGGCCAAGCGAGAAGAAATAAAATACTCCGTGTAACTATTTTGAGAAGCGAATGACTTTTGGGCCATTTCTAATACTTCTAATGCTTCAGCGCTTTTTCCTTGAGAAAGAAGCAAGTCAGAAACTGCTAACACAACAGGAAAGACCCCTGCATGAGAAGAAGTTTTAGTTAAAAGTTCTTGCATCGCTTTAACGAACGTAGGGGCATCGATCTTGTTTTCGCTGTAAGAGCGCATTTGGCCACTCGTGAACTCATAAACTAAGCTCTGAACTTTTGCACTTTCTTTAGAGCTATAAGAGCGATACCCACCCCATGCAAAAACGGCCAAAATGGCAACAACAACAAGTGAAATCCAAAGATTTTTGTAATGAAGTAAGAAATTTCCAACTTCCGTTTGCTGGAGGACTTGATCAATTTGCCTATTTTCAGAGTTCATGGCTTATCCCTTTCTTAATCTGCGATTGTAGCAATAATAATAATAATATCGGCGCCCTCAGTTTAAGAGTACGGACTCAAGTTGTCAAAAATACTCCGGCCCTGCTAAGATAATTCTATCTTCCGATGTTTAAAAAGGACTTTTATGAAAAGAACGATCCTGGGACTCTGTTTAACTTCCTTCTTGTTTCTTGCGTCATTAAATGCTTTCGCCCTTGATCGGCGCGGACGTTTAGGATTAGGAATGAGCAATCAACTCATGAATAACGTCCCCTCTCTTTCTATCAAGATTCAAAGAACTCGCACTGTGGCCATAAGTGGACTGATGGGATTTAATTCATCTAAAGAAGATGGCGGCTATGGAGCAGGTGTAAAAATCTTTCGCATCCTCTTTGAAGAACCACAACTTAATTTCTACACGTCTCTTCTAGGAGCGGCCATCAAAACGAAAACCCTAAGCGTTGATAAAGTTGGTTTTCAATTTGATTTTACGATGGGATCAGAATTTAGTTTTGCAGGTCTTGAAAGTTTAGGTTTTAGTTTAGAGTTTGGAGTTTCCGCTAACAAAAAAAGAGACAACTTTGTCTTCCAGACGGTAGGCCACCATTTTATCGCTGCTGGTGTGCATTTCTACCTCTAGAGAATTAAATGAAAAAAACTTTTGTTCTTTTATGTGCTTCTTGTTTCATCATCATATTTTCTCCTCTGAGCTGGGGACAGGCAGGTGCAGACAGCGCGGATATCGGGATCGATGAAGATGATATTAGTTTAAGCGGCGATATTTTTACTGACTTCAATGAAGAGCTTGGTGCTTCCAAAATCACAGAAGACGAACGCTACTACGCCTACGGGCGTTTTTTTTCATTCAATTTAGGATTAGGTCTCACAACGTTTAATGGTAACCGTGGAATCGCTTACGAAAATGATCCTCCCACTTATGGGATAAGCCTCCACTACTTCATGGATTTTAATTCTGCTTTTGGCCTAGGCTTGGAATACTCAAAACATCATTTTTTCATTGATGAACCTGTCCACGCTTACTATCCAGATCCCCCAGGACTCATTGAAGTCGGTATGCTTCGCACATTTTTTAGTTACCGCTATTATATTGACACGGCCAATTTAGGCACTGCTGTCACCTACTCAAATCCCTATATGACTTCGCGCTTAGAGTATTGGTACACAACAAATAGATTCATTGATCAAAGCAATATTGAAAATAAAACGGGAGGCGGCTTAGGCTTCGGCTTAGGGGGCGGCCTTGAGTTTCCTATCGCTTTAAAAGAGTCTTATATCAACATCGAATTTCTTTATCACACCGTAAGTTTTTTTGATAAATACACGCAAGACTATCGCCCGCACGAAAAAAGCAAAACCGGCTTTGGCTATGATGATTTAACCGGCGATGCTTTTAGTACAATGGTTTATTATGTTTTAGGGTGGTAATTTTTTAATTCTCTCATCATAAATTGATCAAAAAGCGGAACGGTAAATTCAGTTTCGCCAAAGGAAGGGGAATAAATCATTCCTTTTTTTATGAGACCATCTCGAAGTTTTGCAAACTGTTGAGTTTTTCCCCCTAAGGCCTTTGCAATTTCACCTGAAAGATGAGCACCTGGGCCCATCTTCGCAAGCTCGTCTAAAAATCCATATTAATGAGGCCCGAAAGAAAATTTATATTTCTGTAATAATCGATAGTGTAGGCACACCAAATAATAATAAAAACAAAACAGTGAGATTTATATGCTTAAAAAAACCATTATTGATTTGCTCAATCAACAAGTGAATAAAGAACAGTTTGCTTCCACATTATATCTTCAAATGGCCGCTTGGTGTGATCATAAAGGTTATGTTGGTTGTGCGAAGTTTTTAAAAGGACATGCTAAAGAAGAACTCATGCATATGAACAAACTTTTTGAATATTTAACGGAAACTGGAAATCTACCAATCCTTGCAGCAGTTCCGGCCCCTGCCAATGAATGGAGCGATCTTAAAAATGTTTTTGTTAAAATTCTTGAAAACGAAAGAGAAATTTCAGATTCAATTAATAAAATCCTTGCCAAGACTTTAGCAGAGCAGGATTTTTCAACTTTTAATTTTCTTCAATGGTTTCTTACAGAGCAGCATGAAGAGGAACATCTTTTTCAATCAATCCTCGATAAAATGGATGTGATAGGCATTGATGGTAAAGGGATTTATTTTTTTGATAAAGAGATTGGGAAAATTGCTCCAAGCGTTTAGCTAGCAAAAAAAATTGGTAAATATGAAATACTGGTTAATGAAAAGTGAACCCATTACCTTTTCTATTTCTCATCTGAAAAAGTTAAAAAGATCAGGATGGGAAGGAGTTAGAAATTACCAAGCAAGAAACTTTATGCGCGATGAAATGAAAAAGGATGATCTTGTCTTTTTTTATCATTCAAATTGTGACATCCCTGCAATCGTTGGCCTGATGAGAGTCTATAAAGAATCGCACCCTGACCCCACCCAGTTTGAAAAAGAAAGTGAGTACTATGATCCTCTTGCAACGAAGGAAAATCCTCGCTGGTTTATGGTTGGATTAGAGTTTGTTGTAGAATTTAAAGAAGCAATTTCTCTTCAGCAAATAAAAAATCAAATAGACCTTCAAAACTTGCAACTCGTCAAAAAAGGTTCTCGGCTTTCTGTTCATCCAGTACCAGATAAAGAAGCAAAAATTATTTTGAAGATGGCAGGCCTTAATTAAAGAGCATAAAAAGATCATCGAGGAAGTCTGGTTTTATTACTCAACCTTCTTCATTCTCCGCTCAAGATCAGTCCCTGTTCTAAAGATAAGATGGACGGGCGTATTTTCTAGGCCAAAAATTTCGCGCAAGCCTTTTTGTAAATAGCGGCGATAAACTTCATTGATCCCTTTTGATTTATTTACAAAAAGAAGGAATGTTGGAGGCGTACTCTTAATCATCGTCGCATACTTCACTCTAAATCGCGTCCCTGCTCCATCTGGAATGATCGAATGTCTTTCGACTAACGAAAAGACGGCCCGGTTAAGCTCACCAGTTGAAATCGAACGACGACGAATAAGGGTCGTCTTTTTAATGGCCGCTTTAAGCTTTCCTAGAGAAGTTCCATATTTTGCAGAAATAGGAATAAGATCACAAAAGGCAAGCCAAGGAATGCTTTCCGCTAAGTCTTCAAGCCACTGCCTGCGATGCTCTTTCTTTTTAAACATGTCACTGAATTCATCAATTTTATTCAAGCATAAAATAACAGATTTGCCTTTTTCAAGAGCAATATCAAGAAGGCGTCGATCTTGGTGGCCAATACCAATATTAGCATCAACCATATAAATCACAATATCTGCTTCATCAATGCAACGAAGGGCCCTAAAAACAGCTTGAGTTTCAACAAAGCCTTTCACATTTTTTTGCTTACGAATTCCTGCTGTATCAACAATGTGAAGTGAGCGCCAAAGACTCCCTTCAAATTTTTCCTCTTCCTCAGAGACAACTTCGACAGGTACCTCAGCAAAAACTTGTTCTTCTAATTGTGCTTCTCGCTCTGGAGTGAGTTCTGTCGTTTCTTGAACAGCACAGATTTCACCTTCAAGAAGACTTTCTCCTTCAACACTTCCATCATCCAACGAATTTTCTTCTAAATCAGCAAGCATGCGTTTAGCATTGCGCTCGTCTTCTTCGGAAGCATAAAACTTTGTCATCGTCGCAAAAAACTCTGCATTATTTTTTCTAAATTCTTTGTACTGAGCAATGAGATGAGATTCGTTTCGAGCAAATTGAACTTCCTCTCCAAGCTTCGCGACATCTTTTCCAAAATAAAGATCAAAAAAACCTTCAATCGGATCGACCGTTGTTCCGGCAATATCACTGACTAAAGCGCGAGGCGCGCCAATTAATTGATTAAGTAAAGTTGATTTTCCAGAATTAGGAGCGCCAATGATGGCCAGCTTTCCAACGACATCCGCTCTAGGAGTCACACCTTTTTGAAGATTGCCCTGCTGAGTTGCTAATTCTTTATTAAACTCCATGATCTTTTCGTGAATTTTCACGCGTAGTTCATGAGTCCCATAACCATGGGCCGCTGAAACATTAAACATGCTGTCTGGATCAATACCTAAAGAATAAAAATCAGCTTCATTTCCATTTTGCCCTTCAGAATCAAACTTATTAATCACAAGCCAAAATTCTTTACGAGTCGAGCGCAAATAGCGCGTGATGGTTTCATCAAAAGGAATAAGGCCTTCACGAACATCAACGACAAACAAAATCAAATCGGATTCTTCAATCGCAATTTTCGCATGCTCGGTCATGATATTAAAAAATTTATTAATTTCTTGATCGTATTTTTTAGGAACATTTTCATCAATCTTCTGAGGATAAAAGCCACCTGTATCAACCATGATCGCATCAACAGCATCACCTTTTGGCGAATCATTAAATTCAGCAAGGCCATAATGTCGATCGCGAGTCACCCCTGGCATATCATAGGTGATCGTTTTATGTTGCTTCTTTAAAAGACGATTAAAAAGTGAACTCTTTCCTACATTAGGACGTCCAATAAGAGAAATCACCATGGAACGACGTGGATTCATTTTTTCCTCCAAACGCGAGCGGAATCTTTTGCGCGTGGAAGACCTATCTCTTCTAACACGAAATTATTTTTAAACCATTTTGGAATAACTTTAACGTGAAGATTGAGGTGAACTTGACCTCCAACCATCACTTCGATTTTATGACGAGCGCGAGTTCCAATTTCTTTAATCATCGCCCCCTTGCCTCCGACGACAATCGCTCTTTGAGAAGGGCGGTTGACAATAATCGATGCGCTAATATGACAAGTGAGTTTGTTTTTTTCTTCCTTCTCTCTAAAATCTTGATACTCATCAATCACCACGGCCACTTCATAAGGAAGTTCTTCATTTAAAAGTTCAAAGGCCGCTTCACGAATATATTCAGTCACAAAAAAACGTTCTGACTTATTTGAAATTTCGCCACCTGGAAAAAGATGCGGCCCTGGTTGCGCTCTATCACAAATGGCCCCAGTTAAAATGTGCATATTGTCGCCCGTTTTTGAACTTACAAAAAGGTAACGCTCAAGAGAAGGAATCACTTCTTTTGCTTTCGCAAAAATTTCATTGAGAGGAAGCGACTCAGGATGCCTCACTAAATCACTCTTAGTAAAAACAATCCATGTTGATCCAAACTCTCCTTCGAATGCTTCTTTCACTTCTAAAATTTGTTTTAAAACTTCTCCAGAAAGATCAACCAAAATTAAATTAAGATCGGCCCCTTCCGCGCCATCTCGGGCCTGTTCGTTGAGGCGTTTATTTAATTCTTGAGTCGTTCGATGAAGCCCTGGAGTATCGACTAAAATCACTTCCGTATGATCAATGCAAAAAATACACTGAACAGTATTACGCGTTGTTTGTGGTTTTGCCGTCACAATCGTAAGATCAGTTCCAATGAGATTATTAATAAGTGAACTTTTCCCTGCATTCGGAACACCAAGGACAGCAACGGTGATACTTTTATTATGCGGGTGTTGATCTTCAATAAGCATGACTACTCCTTAAGGACGTAAAGTTTTTCTTTGAGAGTTTTAGCGGCCAATTTCATTTCTCCCTTCTTTTTAGAAGGCGCTTCAAGAGAAGAAATAAAAAAGCTGGAAATAAAAAGTTCTATTTTAAAATTACCATCAGATAATTCTGTGGCACGATACTCCGGCAAAACTTTGTAAAGGGCCATCGTTTTTTCTTGCAAACGACTTTTAGCATCGAATTCTTCTAGCTTTGTTAGGCCAAAAAAATCATCAGTCCCTCTCAACAATTGCTGAAAGGCCTTCTCGGCTTGATCAATTCCTTGATCTAAATAAACTGCGGCAATGAGTGACTCTACAATATCAGCAAGAATCGATTCTTTTGCCCAACCATTAGATAAAATTTCTGCCTTCCCCATGATAAGGCCTTCGCTAAGGGCGTGCCGCCAGGCCAACTCTGAAAGAGAATTTTCATTCACAAGAGACGAACGTAGCTTTGAAAGCTCGCCCTCTTTAAGATCTGGATAGCGTGAATTAAGTTCTTTCGAGACAAAAAAATCAACTAAAGCATCGCCTAAAAATTCCAAGCGCTCATAAGAACGCATTTCAAGTTTTCCGAACTCATTAACAAAAGAGGAATGCGTAAGGGCCTCAAATAAAAACTCTAAATTGTTAAAACGTAGACCTAAAATGTCTTGTATTGTTTGAAAAATAACTTGAGAAGAGAGAAATTCACAGTAAGTTTGGTGGGTCAGTTCATTAACACGTGCATAATTCCACACCTTTTGACAGAGGTGTTCATCGCGGCTCGGCCGTAAATTGCCTTTGGAGGTCGTCTTCTTCATTTACCCACACTATTTAATTATCTATGACGCTCTTTATCATCGCTTATCTCGTAAAACAAGGGCCTTTTCACTTGTCCGATATTATTTTTTTCGAGTATGATCCAACACCATGCATTTATACTTTTTACAGGGCCAGAAATGAGTAATACCCCCTCTAATCTTTTACAGCTTGAAGAAGTTTTCCTTTCTACACTTCATGAGAAAGGAAGAAGCCACAATACGATCAAAAATTATAAAACAGATCTTGTGTGCTTCAATCGCTATCTTGAAGAAGAAAAAAAAGGAATCGAACTCAAATCTTTTGAACTTTCCCATGTCACTTCATATGGCCCCTATCTTGAGAAAAAATATAAGGCCGACAATTCAAAAAGAAGAAGAGTTCAAACACTCAGAGTCTTTTTTGATTTCCTTGTTGAAAAAGGTCACTATCCTACGAATCCTGTACGTGCGATTTTACCTTCGCCCAAATTTTTAGACATTCCAAGGCCAACACCTTTTATCGATGTGAAAACATTGTGGACTCATTTACTTGATGAAGAAAGATCTAATAATCCTATCACGCGCTCAATCGCGAGAAGAAACCAACTCATCGTCCTTCTTATTTTTGGAGGCGGTTTAAAAGTTTCTGATCTAGCACACCTTAAAAAAGATCACCTCTTCATTGAAAAAGAAACCCGAGTCATGATCACACAGACCGACCGCGAGCCTTACACAGTTCCACTTCCTGAACTTTTTAAAACAATTTATGAAAAATATCTTCCTGATTTAAAAAAACTAAAAGACCAATCAAAACTCACCTTTGATGAAATTCTTTTTCATGCGAATCCCTATCAAATCATTTCTGGGGGAATTTCACCTCGTGGACTAGAAATTATTTTTGAAGAGTTTAGAAAAAAACTCATGATCAATCTTACGCCACGATCTCTTCGTCAGGCCTGCATTTTCAAATGGCTTCACCAAAAGAAAAAAGATTCACTGATTAAAGAATGGTTGGGTCTTGCCCCTTCTTATAGTTTAAAACCCTTTAAAGAACACCTCATGGAATACATCTACAATGAGGAAAGTCTTGCTGAATTTTATTTTCATTACGAAGGAAAAAATTACCGCAAAAATTAAGGACGCTGATTTTTTTAAAGCATCATCTCGCGCACTTTTTTACTCATGTCATCCGTTCTTTCGCTCAACCCTGCAATGATACCCAACTGATCCTCTTTCGAGCGATTTTGTGAAAGTTTAAACTTGGCCTCCACTTTTTCAATGTGAAAGCGAAAAGAAACTATGGCCGAAGTCAGTGCGCTTTCATCGACCAAATCATCGGGCAAGGAAAAGGCCCAAGGCCTAAGTTGCTTTTTTTCAAAAAAGGCCGTCTGCTTTTTTAATATTTCAATTTGCTCTTTAAAAGATTCTACAAGTTCCATTTTTCCATACAGATGAACAACTGCATAATTCCAAGTCGGAACATCACGCCCAGACTTATACCACTCAGGAGTGATATATGTGCTCGCCCCATTAATAATCATTGTGCATTCAGAGTTAGTTTTAAAATGTGACCACTGAGGATTATGTTTCGACATATGACCGATAAGAATCTTTTCCTCTAATTCATTTGAGTTAAAAACGACGGGAAGATGATTTATAAAAGGTTTACAACTTTCAGAAAAAGAAAGAACTGTGGCCAAAGGATTTTGCTCAATAACTTTTTTAATTTTTTCATTCTCATTTTCTGAGAATTTTTCAGGTAAATACATCTCGAACTTTCTCCGTATTAGTAATGAGTTCAACTGGTGACAAGTCGTCACCAGTTGAGTTTTTATTAAACACATCAAGTCGGTTACAAAATGTAACCGACTCAAAACATAATTCTAATGGTACTCATCTAAAAAGGAAATCCTCAACCGGTTACAATTTGTTACCGGTTGAAAAAAAATTTCGCTGAGTTAAAAAGACTTAAAACGGAGTTTTTATGCGCCTTAATTCAAATATGAAATATCTGCTCAGAAAATACTAAATGTCGGTGACAAAGCTTTCAAAAAAATAAAAAGTGCCTTGCCGAAACCGCGTCTCCCTTCTAGCATAACTAAACTTGGAGAAATAGATGACAACAAATAACACTCTTGCAGTTTTTGAAAATTTTAAAATCAGAAGAATTTATGTCGAGAAAACTGAAACTTGGTTTTTCTCTGTCATTGACATTATTCAAGTGCTCACGGATCAAAGCGATTATCAGACGGCAAGAAAATACTGGAATAAGCTTAAAGAACGTCTTTCGAAAGAAGGAAGTCAGTCGGTGACAGATTGTCACCAACTGAAATTAGAAGCTAGCGACGAAAAAAATTTCGGTGAGTTAAAAAGTCTGGAGCCGATGGCCGGAATTGAACCGGCGACCTACGCTTTACGAAAGCGTTGCTCTACCCCTGAGCTACATCGGCGTTTCATATAAATTTCAACGGTTTTGAAGAGAATGTCAATCGTCGTTATCATTTACCAAGTCCAAATCAAGTCCAATAAAATCCACGGGGGCAGTTTACTGATTTGTTCATAGGTATTCAAGAAAATAAAATGGCCCTCCCCCTACTACTAGAAATTTAGAGCAGGGTAAGCCTTTTGCTCATTGCTGGCCTCTAAGATATTGCAAAACATTTCCCTTTTTGAGAGTTTTATACATTTCCTGAGAAACTGCTCTAATAACTGGAACTGAAACTGAATTGCCGAATTGCTTATATGCTTGTGAGTCTGAAACAGGAATAACGAACTCTTCTGGAAATCCTTGAAGTCGTGCACATTCTCTCGGTGTAAGTTTTCTAGGGTTTATCCTAAGTTCAGACTGATCAATTAATATTTCGCTTCCATCTTTGTAATAGCGAGCACTAATCGTGTTTGAATACTCACTATTTTTATTAAATAAACTGAAGCCGAATCCATTACCCTTTTGAATGTGCATTAATTTTCTTTGTTGATGGCCCTTCCACAAGCGATCACTCAGTGTATATTTGGGGTCTAAAAATTTATTTTTCTCTAGGATTGTTCCAAGCTTTGTTTTTTCGTTGAGGGGTTTCGGAAATAAAAAGTTTTTTTCAAAATCAAAATTTTCTGAAAATTGATCTTTGTCAAACCCAACAATATAAATTCGTTCTCGTTTTTGAGGAACGCCAAAATCATTGGCCTTTAAAACTTTATATCCAACCCAATAATTTAACTTCGTCTTTAGAGCGGTCTTGGCTTCGGCAGACATTTCCATTTTTTCTAACTCTGCTTTATCAATTCGGACAACCCCTCTTAGGGTATCTAGGATTGTCTGTAACGTCCTTCCGCCATCATGTCCTTTAAGTTGCTTAACATTTTCTAGTAAAAAAGCGCAAGGCCTTTTGTGAACCAATATTTTTTGAACTTCAAAAAATAATGTGCCACGCGTGTCTTCAAAGCCTTTCTTCAATCCAGCTTGAGAAAATGCTTGGCATGGAAAGCCTGCCAATAAAACGTCATGATCAGGAATATTAGAGGAGTGAAGTTTTGTTATATCGCCATGAGGTTCATGTCCAAAATTAATTTTATAGGTTTTTTGAGCAAATTTATCCCACTCCGATGTAAAAGAACAAAAACCTCCAATTTCTTGAAATGGAATTCTTATGCCTCCAATTCCTGCGAAAAGATCAATAAAAGAAAAATTATATTTTTTCTTGGGGTTTTGATAAAATGGGGACACTGGAGCAAAAGCTAAAATTTTATTTAAATATTCTTTTGATGGTCGATGCTCACCATTTTCCCAAGATCGTATTTGCCTATCTCCATCCAGTCCCAGACCTATCGCATCGGCAAATTCTTTTTGGGTAATCCCTAATAGCTTACGTTTTTCAGAAATAAGAGCTGAGATGTTTTCCATGACTTCTCCTGTTTTTTTCCCGGCAATCAACATTATTACGATTTTTTTCTATATGTAAAGCCAGAAAAATAATGAATAATACGTCAATACTTTCCAAGAAGGTTTTATGAAAAAAGCAAACTCACTTGAGGCTTACGTCTTTTCAAAAAAAATGAACAGCAATGATTTTAAGCTTTCAAACAAAGACCAAGTATTATTACTGGCGGAGCTGCAAGAAAAAATCAACTCATCGGCCCTGATTGATACGCTAGAAATTATAGAACTTATCTCCGATCCAGACAAGAAAGGTGGATACTTATCAATTTGCCAAACCCTTATAAATAAAAACACACCACAAGTTTTTCTTTGTTGTCTCCTATTTATTAAAATAAAAGAATCCATCATGGCGCACAAAAAAGAACATACGCATGATTATTTTGAATTACTAGGCGACATAACTCATTCAACGCCCTACGAAAAGCTCAACTTAAAATACGACAATACTACAGTTCTATTTCCATATGCCCTCCGAGTGGGTCTTGTTGGAGCTTTATATGATCAGGCCGTTTGGGAGCCCCTTCTTTTAAAAAAATGCTCAAAACTCGAATCAGACAAGGTCCAAGCTATCCTTGATTTGTTTAAAGCACTTATCCCTTATTTTCAAATCACTTTTGATGAATCGATCAAACAATCAGGAATAAGTTTATCTGGAACTGACTACGAAAGCCGCATTGAAGATCTTTTAAAATTTTTAGGGCTTCAATATGAAAAGCATCAGCACGAAAAAGATTTTGCTTCTGATCAAGAACACGATTTTATTTTCTATTTTGAAAATAAAATTTTTGGGATTGGTGCCAAGAGAACACTTAGGGAACGCTATAAGCAATACAACCCAAAGGGTGTTGATCTCGTCCCAATAGTTTTCACAATCGGTCTCGACCTAGGAGAAGACAAGCTTGCAAGAATGACCGAAAACTACAAACAAAAAATTTTTGTTGCCGATGAGGTATATTTTTCTGACAATAATTTATTTCTGCAGAAAAATATACACGTTTTCCCTATATCAAAATTCACAATTGAAACATTGAGAACTTTTTAAAAAAACTTTCTTGACTTAAGTGCTCGCTTCACGAAAAATATCCTCTATGAATAAAAATGTCGCTGAGTATTTATTGAAACTTCTTGAAACAGACACCGATTACTCTGTTCTCAACGAGCACAATATTCGGGGTCTTTATTGGGGCTCTTCAGCCAGTGAACAAGAGATCATTGATTCTATTTTTTTAAATCTTTGCGGTTTTACCCTTAAAACAATTTTATTAAAAACTGGCAACGAAATTAACAATACTAAAAATAAACCTCAAAAAATTGCATCGCACTCTCGAGAGCTGCCGATCTAACCCCTATATTTTTAAATATTAAAATCAAACACTTGCAAAAGACAAATATGCCTGTTCTTTTGAAGTTTTTTTTCTATAAGCCCAGAAATGTATCTCAAGATTATAAACTGCATGCCAACTAAAGTGCCTTCTTTTTAAGAAAGCTTTTTATTGCATTTAACAAAAAAGCCACTGCAAACGGATTAAGGTACGGTGTAAAGAGTATTGCCAGAGAATTTATAATGTGGTCAATGTCTTTCTGTTTCGTAAGTTTGAATTTTTCTTCTTTCAGTTTGTGGACAAGATCAGTAGGACTCATTTTTTTTTCGTCACCAAATTTATCTTTTACCACAAAGAGATCAAACCACTTCTTTTGAATAACGAGTTTTTCTTTTTTGGGGTTAAGCCACTCCTGCCCCACCTTTAAAGACTTCTCAGTTATTTCAGACTTAGGAACGGAAGCGAATACTTTAAAGTAAGCATTTGAATGACGTTGACGATTTTTATTTTCAAGTTCAAAGCCACCTTCCTTTATAAGTTTGATAATTCGATCAACGGGAATAGTGCCTTCATAACCTGATTTGTTTTGAAAAATACAATAATCATCGTCAACACTTTTAATAAAAATAAAATCGTTGTTTGAACTTTCCCATCGCTGACCGTCTTTTATTGACTCTTTACTGATTCCTTTTACATCTCCCAAGATGAACAAGTTGCATTGACTGACAATAAGTGATTGACCAACTTTCATTTTTTGAAGTGACATGATGATTCCTTTTTTATGGTGTATGAAAATCAAATGAATTCGTTACGCCTCATTTTTGATTTTCTTTCGTTGATAAAATTTGATGATTTTAAGAAGGTTTATTGATACGTACTTTTAATGACTTCATTTCGATACATTGATGAACGTGAGTAAGTTAAAAAAATCGCAACCAAGTGAACAAAACATAACTTTTAAACAACTTTTGATATTTGAACGATGAATGACATGGTTTTATGTATCGAAATTGCTTATGAGTTTTTCGATACGATACCACGTTGGACACTTGCGATTGACGTTTGAAGAAGTGAAGCGATCTTTCTTATAGAGTGGCCTTCCTCACGAAGTTTTAAAATTGCACTATCATCACGTGTTACAGGACGGCCTAGAATTTTTCCTTTCTTTCGTGCGTTCGCAATTCCGGCAGTTACTCGTTCCGCTATAATACTTCTTTCAAGTTCCGCCATTGCACTGATAATAGTAAACATAGCCTTGCCCATCGGTGAGGAGGTATCAATATTTTCGGAATATGAAATAAAGTCAATTCCGAGCGACTGAAACTCATTCAATGCAAGGGCCAACATTTTTGAACTACGAGCGAAGCGGTCAAAACGATAAACAAGGACAACGTCAAAAAGGCGTTTTCTTGCAGCGTCCATTAATTCATTTAATTGTGGCCTTTGCTCTTTGGCCCCTGATTGACCAACATCAATGTACTCTTTGAAAATTTCAAAACCACGTTGGGCCACATAAGGCCTGAGTTGATTAAGTTGCATTTCTACATTTTGCGTATCCGTCGAAACACGGCAATAGACACCCACTCTCTTCACAGAACCCCCTTTTAAAAAGTACAGCAATGCCTGTGACTTAAAGAAATCACTTTTTAAGAGTTTGAAAACGTCTTAAGGAAAAGTGTTATTTGTCGGAACTGATTTTCATTTCGATATAACTCAAGTTTGAACTTGGTACAAAGAATTCAAAATCTCGGCCATTTGCTTTATATGCCCCAACCACACCAAGAGAATTGATAGCAAGAATTTCAGCGCTCCATTCAGACTCTTCGCGATCTTTTGCACGTAGGAAACATGCTTTACCGATAAAATTCTTTAAGATTTCTTCTTTCATATAAGTCTTCTTGTCATAAGTTTAGTGTATCAAAAATTCAGTTTTCAAAGTTATATTACTAGACAAATTTTATTTTGACAATATGCACTGCATTCTTTTTTATACCATACTTATAGTAATTTACATGTTATATATAGCCTTAAAGAGAAATGACGCACGTCAAAACACGCGTTGCGTTAACAAAGTTTTAAAAAGTATTAATTTTACTTTTTTTTAAAATTCACCACCAAAACACCCATCAAACACCATCTATTAGGGACTGAAATTCATACTCACAAAAAGTATAAAAGTTTTTGAGTCTTTTGGTGGTGGTATACACTCAATGGACGTTTGAAAGTTTCAACTTCAATTCATCAGGGGTGAGTATCATAATTTCTTTACTATCAATTTCGATGCGCCCTTCTTCATCCAACTTATAACTTGCGGCGATCTTAAATTTTTGGCGAGAACCCTTTTTACCAAACATACCACTGGTTAGTTCAAGGCAGTCCTTCTCACAGAGTTCAAATAATTCATTCCTTAAATTTACAGAATTCTTTAAGTCGATATTTTTCTTCTTGGCCATCGTCTGAATGTCTTTAATGGTGAAGGCCTTTTCTCCAATCAAGTTATTCGTGCTGTCATCTTGAACAAGAGCACAGACTTTTAAAACCAGTTCATCACGTGGACTTAAATCTGACAGGGTATTCTTTATTATTGGTAAAAGATATTTGTAAGCGAGGGCGTAATCTTCAACGTCGGCCTCGATATATTCACCAAACTCATCTTTTTTAATTTTCTTTTTATGCTGATTTAAAAGGGTCACAACTGTGATGAATGAAAGAAAGCGGCTCAAGTCTCTGCGGTTACGAGTTGTGGAAGCAGGAAAGTCTAAAAGAGAAGCAAAAGGAATCACCACTTCAAAGTTTTTAATAAGAGTTTGAGCGGCCCTTAAAATATCAGTAGCACGTTCACGATGGGACGATTTCATTTTGTATTCTCTGGTATGAGCAAATTTAATAAAGTCACTTATGCGTTTAGTCTGCTCAATACTCTCATCAGCGTATAGTGAAAAGATTCGAGTGTTGTTCTCGTTGTTTATGGAGGATTCAGTAGTGGTGATTACGAAAGATGAGCGAATGATAATGCTTTTCTCCACGTTTCTCATATTGCCGGTGTTTTCATCTTTGATAGTATAGGCCCTCATCAAGCGGCCTTCACTTTGGGCCACTCTCAGCGTATGTTCAACCTCTTCAGTTCCGTTTAATTCAGAAATAGAAATGACCTTACCGATCAAATCATCTTCACGATAGTCAAGAGACCTAGCCGTCATCGAAGTGAACTCGTAAACATCTTCTGGCGGTACGGTTGAAATAACTTTTTTTACCAGCTCACTTTTTCCTGACGATGATTGGCCGAAGACTACCGCATGAATTGGTTTATCAAGTTTTCGGGAAAGCATGAATAACCAAAGTGCAGTTTTGTTGTAGCTTTCGCCAACGATTCCTATTTCTGTAAGATACTTTTCAAGCTCTGCTAAAATGTCACTCGAGTTTAAAAACTTAAGGGCCTCATCTTTTATATTTTGAGGGAGATCAACTTTTTCCTCTTCGTCTTTATTTTCAATATAATTGTTTCGACGAATGACTTTTAGTTGTTTCCTAAAATCATGAATCTGTTGATAGGTGACAGGAAGTTTTTCACGAATATATTTCAGATAATCTTCAACTTCAATCTTGGGCCTTTCTGCAACCATGTTTAAAACGTTTTCAAGTTTGGCCCCCAATACTTGATCATTTGGTTCAATCGCATCAATGGCCTCAAATATTTCAGTTTGAGGAAGAATAAGGGCCTTATGAATGGATGCCTCTATTTCTTCTTTAGTGATTCCTGCAATAAGACAATCATTCATGTCCTTTTTAGGGAGGCTTACTAAATATGATTTTTCATAAGAGAGCATTTTCGCAAGTGACGTGGCCCCTTTTTTACCAACCTTATCAGTATCATAAGCAATATAAATTTTTTCGATATGTTCAAAAAGTTCCTTCCATTCTTCTTTAAGATTACTTGCTCCAAGGCCAAAGCTTATTGTGGGAATACCCAGTTTATAAGAATAAGCGGCAAGAACATCAAGCTCCCCCTCAACAATCAAAATCTCCTTCGCTTCCTTAATCACATTAAAGTTGTAAATGTAAAAGTCGCTATCCTTCTTTTGAAAAATAAGTTTTTTATCGGCCGTCCTAAATTTTGTATTGGGAATCTCTTTGTCTTTATAATAAGGGAAGGTGTAAATGATCTGGCCTTCCTTGTGAGTGTAGCATCCAATTTGAAACTGTTTTAAAACTTGCGGAGAAATCTTTCTGACTTCTAAAGGCCATTTTAAAAGTTCGGGAGAATTAAAAAGAGTTGTGTGATTTTTTCTTGCAACAAATTCATCTCCCTTTAAAAGAACTGTTCCACCTTCAAGCGTTGTCTTTGCTTCTTGATAAGAAATCCCCTTGAGTAAAGATTCAAACTTGAATTTGTCGCCGGCCGACTTGCAGGAAAAGCATTGGAACATGCTCTCTGTTACCTTAAAGCAATCCTTGTGATGACAAAGGGGGCACTCCTTTAAGGCCCAATGATTTCCTTCTTTCAAAATTGATAGTCCACTGCCCTGTAGGTGATTCACCATTTCCATAATACCCTCCAAAAATGTTAGGAGAAAAAGTGATGAGCTGAGGACTTGACTCAAAATGTTCTTGATGATTTACTTCAAGTGCGATGAGAGTCGAGCGACTCCGCTTATCTTAAAAACCGAGACTTGCGATCAACAAGTTTCGGTTTTCTTTTTTCTCAAATTTTGATAATCGACTATTGTACTTAGTGAATCACGAATTGAGTAGTGGGTGAAACATGGTCAAAATGGGAGTGTTTCGTGATGATTTTCAACTTATCACAAAATTTGTTATTGAAAATACTTAACTCAAATTATGAAAAACTATCGTTTGAAACTTATGCTTTTTTTGATTTAAAAAAACTCGTAATAACAAGAATCTCCACAAATACAGCAGGGTAAACGCATGAATTTTTTTTCTTAAGCGCAACCAAGGTTCGGCCACTTACGGCCATGCGTCCACGGCCCCGCGAAATGTTTTTATTAATTTTCATTGCTATTCTTCTCTGTTTTTTTACTACAGGGAGAAATCAGATGAATCTTATTCAACATTTTTCGAAATTAGAAGACCCAAGAATCCTCAAAAAATGCGATCATAAACTTATTGATGTTTTGGTGATCACAGTCTGTGCGACGATATGTCGTTGTGATTCAAACTGGGAATGTATTGAAGATTTTGGAAATGAAAAGATCGAATGGTTTAAGCGGTTTTTAGAATTACCAAATGGAATTCCTTCGCATGATACTTTCCGAAGAGTTTTTCTTTTGCTTGATCCTGTTAAATTTCAGGAGTGTTTCATTGAGTGGGTTAATTCATTTCGGCAAACCATTTCTAGTGAAACAGTTGCTATTGATGGCAAAACATCACGTGGTTCAAGCGATGGAGAATTAAGACAAAAGGGAATACATATGGTGAGTGCTTTTGCCAGTGAAAACAAGTTGGTTTTAGGGCAAATTAAAGTAAACGAAAAGTCGAACGAGATAACAGCAATACCTGAACTTTTAGATTTGTTAGATGTGAGTGGTTGTACAGTGACGATTGATGCTATGGGTACTCAGAAAAATATTGCAGCTAAAATTATTGAAAAAGAAGCGGATTATATCTTGGGCCTTAAGGGTAACCAGAGCAACCTTCTTGATGATGTTAAAACTTATGCTGATGATCAAATTGATAATGGAATCACAGATAAGTCTCATGGAGTAATAAAAACAACAGACGCAGATCACGGGCGAATTGAAGAAAGAAATTTCCATCTTTTTTCAAATATAGATTGGCTTGAAAAAAAATCTGATTGGAAAGGCCTTGCGAGTGTCGGGATGGTTGAATCTATTGTTGATAGAGACGGAAAAACTACATGTGAACGTCGCTATTTTCTCACAAGTCTCACTGACGTTGCTAAATTGTAAATCGTCAAAGCTCCCCGTCTGGATAATTATTTAAATTCTGAGATATTAGAACCAACCGTAAAACAGGAGGTTTTAATATGGATTTAACAGTACTAAGTAAAAAAATTAGCTTTTACAGAACACCCAAGGGGAGAATCACAAGTATTCCCGATGAACTGCTTGGCGAGATTCTTTATGCATGGGAGCAGTGGTCTGGCGCTCCGAAAGCCTTTTATACTCAGCTAGGTGTTGACTATCGCAAAATGGGTAAGATTATGGGCAAGGCGAAACAACTCAAACGCGACGGTGCTTTTGATGGACTTAATTTTACAGAGGTTGTTCTCGAGGGTGATGATGGTGCTGCAAGTGAACAGGCGGCAACGAGTAGCGTCTGCGGGATTGAGCTTGTGTGGGATAGCAACAAAGTTATTAGATTTAAAAATCCAGAACTCCTCATGGAATTTTTAAAAAAGGCAGCATAAATTATGATAGCAATGAATCGTAGAACAAAATTTTTTATTTCTAAAGAACCCACGGATATGCGGGCGTCCTACGATTCATTGTTTTCTAAAGTAAAAGATCTTTTAGAAGAAGATCCCATGTCCGGCCATTTATTTGTGTTTATTAACTCACGTCGCACTTGTTGCAAATGTCTTTACTACGATGGAACTGGCCTTGTAATTGTATCAAAGCGATTGGAAAGATCATTATTTTGTAAAATAAACCCGTACCATCAAGGAAAAATCACGCTTACGCAGGCAGAGTTTAATTTGTTTTTTGAGGGAGCAGATTTAAACAAACGATTTATTGAAAGCCCTCTTGAAATTAAACGCGCGAGTTAATTTTATGGGGCCCTGGGCCTAGCCAAGTTGATTTTTATTTTTAATAATAAGGTCAATGCAACAACAACTTTTTGAACCTATTCCCTGTGATAAATATGATTTGCTAACTAAAGATGAAATGAAAGAGTTAGCAAAAGCCTATGAGGATGTCATTCGACAACTTCAAGATAAACTTGAAAAACAGGCGCAAGAATTTTGCAAGTCGGAGCAAATCCGCTTCCTGCTAAATGAACAAATTATCAATATAAAAAATAAATTATTTGGAAAAAGTTCAGAGAAGTCGGGCAAGAAATCCACTGATGGAAAAACAAAAAAAGACCCTCGAAAAAGAGTTCTTCTTCCGAGCGAAAGATACCCCAACTTAGATATTATTGAAAAACGAGTTGAATTGGATAAACTTCCAACTTGTTCTTGCTGCCAAAAAGAAATGGAAGACTCTGGACTTACAGAGGACTCAGAATACTTAACATCGATTCCAAGACGTTTTTATATTGTTAAACAGAGACGAGTAAAATATCGCTGCTCTTGCTGCCAAGAAGGTTTGATTACAGCGCCAGCGATTCCACGAATAAAAGCTGGCTCAAGCTATAGCGATGAGATGGTGATCGATGTGGCATTAAGTAAGTATTGCGATTTGATTCCTGTGGAAAGATATACAGACATGGCATCGCGAGGTGGAGTCAGTGGACTTCCTGCCAATACACTTATTCAAGGGACTCACAATCTTGCTGACTTTTTAGATCCAGTTTATAAAAAAATCAAAAACGAAGTGATGAATTCCAAAGTTCTTCATGCAGACGAGACTCCGCACCGAATGCTTGAGGGAGACAAAAAAGATCATTGGTTTTTGTGGGGATTTTCGACAGAAAAAGCAAGTTATTTTGAAGCGCATGACACTCGTTCAGGAAGTGTAGCAAGTGAAATTATAAAGAGCTCGTCTTGCGAATATTTAGTGAGTGATGTTTTTAGTGGGTACGCCAAAGCAGTCAACGATAGTAATATTTACAGGCGAGAGAACAATCTTCCCCTGGTAATAAATATTTACTGTAATGCCCACGCGAGGAGAAAGTTTAAAGAGGCCAGCAAACGTTTTGAAAAAGAAAGTGCTTTTTTTCTGTGGTGTTATCAGAAGATTTATCATTTGGAAAAACAAAAAGATTTTAAAAACAGGCGAAAATGGCAACGACTTTATTTTAAAGCAATGGAACGGCATGGATTAAAGTTTAAGTCGTGTTACTCTTCCAAAAGCACGATTATAAAAGCATTCAATTACTTTAGTAAAAACTTTGATGAGCTAACTTACTTTTTAAAGTTTGAAGATATTCCCATTGATAATAATGCCCAGGAAAGACTAATGAGAAATCCTGTGATTGGACGAAAAACTTGGTATGGGACTCATTCTCCTAGGGGTGCAGAGACCAATGCAGTTCTATTTTCTTTAGTTGAAAGTTGCAAAATAAATAAAGTTAATCCAAGAGAATACTTTCGAGATATTGTTCATGCTGTACATGAGAAAAGACCAATTTTTACTCCCAATGAATACTTGCAATCAAAATTAGCAAAAAATGCCTAATCCTGCGTGGTAAGTCGACGATTTACGCTAAATTTGCAAAAAGCACGAGAGAGCATTGGTCTATTGAAAATTCTTTGCACTGGGTGCTGGACGTTGCCTTTGATGAAGACGCCTCTGTGAGGAGAAAAGGAAATTCTCCTGAGAACAGCGCTGTTTTAAGACATATCGTTTTGAATCTTTTAAAAAGGGAGAAAAGTCGTAAAATAGGGATTAATAGAAAGAGGGTTTTAGCTTGCTTACGTACTGATTACTTGGAAAAAATCATTTTTGGATAATTTCATGCGTTTACCCTGACAAATACAGTAATCATCATTAGAGTACCCAGGGTCTAATCCTCAAAAATAATGGACTAAGGCCAATAATTTGAAAAAACTTTATCGAACTTTCGTTGAAGGCATCTACAACGGCCGTATACCTAAGACATTTTGGATTTTTAGCTTCGATACTTTGCAAGATAAAAAGTTTTAAACTTTTAGCACTGGCCTTCGTCACAAGTTGAGAGTCATATCCAACAAAAGAAATGTGCAAACTTGGAAGATTGTCATATGGGGCAGGATTTAATTCTGTAAGGATGGCTAAACCACATAAGTTCTCTCTTTCATAAAAGAACAAACATTTGCTTTGATTTATAAAATCACTATCGAAACTTTCACGAATAGGGTCATTTACAGGGAGCAAAGAATCAAATTTTTCAATGAATGTTTTTTTAAAAAAAAGATTTATTGTATCAAGATTGGTTCCCTGCTTAACAGTAAATTTTTCATTTTCTAAATCATCTATAGAACTGCTGTATGAAACACGGCCTGAAAAAATATAGGAAATACACTTCGTTTTGTGGAGTGATTCTACTTCTTTTTTTTCAAGAAAGTTTTCAAACGGTAAAAGTGTTTTTTCATTAATTTGAGAGAGAGCATAAAGTGACGTTTTTTTATTCTTGAACAAATTCACGCATACCTCACAAACATGACGAAATTGAGCCTTATCTAAAGCGACCTTAAAATCCGTGTATATTTCATCAAATGGTCTATTGATGATTTTAGCGAGCTTATTATCCTCTCGTGTTTTACTAAAAACAAGTTCTTCGTCAGCGCTTGCATCAAATACTAAAGGGCCACAACATGGAGTAATTCCTTTTGTTGGATAGTAGTAAAAACGGTTTGAGCTAATATTTACCAAGGATGGACAACAATACGTTGAGGGGGCTTCATGATACATTTTTTGTGAGCTTATTTTATCACCAATATCACACAATAAGGTTCTTCGTACTTCTACTTGTCGTGGGAGTTGTAAAGATTGAACTTTTTCAAAATCAAAAAAGTTTTCAATGACAGTATTGATAATGACCTTAATATTTTTATCTAAGGCTTTTTGAATTTGTTCAATGATTTTTTTACGATCAATATAAGGTTCATGATATTTATCAAACGAAATGACAATTTCATCAAGTTTAATTTTATCTAAAATATCGAGTGAGGCATTTGTTGTTAGGGAAAAGGATAATTGGGTGGAGATATTCTTTTGAATCTTTTGGATTATATCAAGGCACAAGGCCGGTTCACCACCGAAGAAGTGAATTTTAGTAATTTGTGGATCTGAATGAAGCAAGTCCACAAGCTGAGACAAATCCTTATTATCGAACACTAGGGCCGGAGTAAACCGTGAAGTGGAACAATGACGGCAGGAAAAATTACAATTTGTTGTGAGGTAAAGATAAAGCTCATGCATATGAGCGAGTAACTACACCTTTTGCACCATGCTTACGATGTCTTTGGGCACTCTGTGCAAGACTTCTTTTAAATCTTTTTTTAATGAATCGGGAAGAGAGTCAAGAGTCGGATAAGTATCCACGGCTTCAATCAAGTCTTGCTGGTCAGATGGTAACAGGGAGATGACTATAGATTTTGCTTGCTCGTCTGTAAGATAGGTGTAGTCGGCGGCTATCCCAGCATGCGATAAAATGGTTCCGACAATAGCCACAAATATAAGCTTTTTCTGAATCATAAGTAATTCTCCCGAAAAGTTTAAACGCACTATGCCATCACATCGCTTTTTTGTCAAGTACTCCTCCAACTCATCGGAGTCATTAGCAATATCTAGAAGAAACATGAAAAAAGAGGCATACTTTTTTTGAGGTAAATTATGCGAATGTTTTGTTTATGTTCTTTTTTCCTACTTTTCTCTTGCACCCCAAAAAAGATTATTGAATATCGTGTAGGTGTCCCATTTTTACCTGAGAAAATTGACCCTCGTACCAACATCATTAGCACCTTTCATTATATGAATATTCATTTATTTTATCCCTTGTTTGAAAAGACAAATGAGGGACAATTAGATTCTTTTTTCCTCAACATGAAAGAAACAAAGTCTCTCGATTCTACCTTTCAAAACTATAGACTTTGCCTTCGTGATGATACCCGCTTTTCTGACGGCAGCAAAATCACTATTCAGGATTTTGAAGCATCTCTTAAAAAAACTCATCAACAATTAACTTATCTGCCTTTATACAAAAGCCTAGCTCAAGCTGGCGAAAAATGTATTGAAGTTGTTTTACAGCGACCTGACTTATTTTACTTTGATAAACTCTCATCTGTGCAAGCAACCATTTTAAAGGCAAATCAAAATAATGCCATCGGAATTGGGCCATACCGAATTGAAAAAACAGACAATCGGATGTTTTCCCTTGTGGCAACAAGGCCTCAAACACAAATTCAAAAAATTAAATTTATAAAAATACAAACAGAGGCCGAAGGTTTTGAATATCGGCTGGATGATTGGAACAATATTATTACTGTTCCAGTTCCAGAAAAAATTCGACAAGTTTCTAACTCGGTAAAACGCTCTATGCTCAAAACGTATGCTATCTTCGTCAATTATCGAACTCAAAAAACAAGAAGATATATTCAAGGATGTTTAAAGAGGACACATATCGAGGATTTTATTAGAGAGACATATTCTCTTATTCCATCTGATTCGATAATTCCAAAGGCCTTATTAGGATCTCAGAAAACAGAGTTATTAAGCGCTCTCATTACAAAAATGCCAGAAAATTGTTCTTCAAACTTTTCCTTTGGGCCTAGTGTTGAATTTGCATGTACAGGGATTAAAATGTGTGGCGTTTTAAAAAACTATATTGACTCAGCAAAAAGCAGCCTTCCATTTAAGGTGTCCCTCGTAGAAATGAGCAATGACGAATATTTTAAGCAAACAGAAACACGTAGGGAACTTGTCACTTTACTGGGGTTAGATACGATTGTGCCAGAAAGTAGTTGTTTCTTTGAAGGCTTTTTTGAAAACAAAAGTGCTACAAATGATCCCGTAGTAGAAGTTGGAAAATTATTGAAACAGGCCAATGAAACAGATAGTCTTGATTCAAAAAATAATTTATTTATTGAGGCACAGAAAAACTTATTCGTTTCAGGCCATTTAATCCCAATTGGTCAACAGGTTACAACCTTTTATTATCCAAAATACGTTGTGAACTTGCAGTCGTTAAGTCGAACTATGCACTATCCTCGTATTGATTTATTTGAAATAAAATTATGAAACTACATTTTACTCTTGTCATTATAATCATATTCCTCTTGAGCTTTTTCATAGAAAGATTCAATTTACAGTCACTCTTTTATGAATCAGGTAAGATGCTTGAAAGAGATATCGCTCAAAGTTTAATAAAACAGGATTCTGTTTTAGGAGAAAATCAAGCCATTTCATTGGCATTGATCACAAAAGCAGACAACATTAGAATTGATCTTTTCGGGAAAGATAAAAATTTCGTCGTTTATCCTTTTGAAATGCTCGAAAAAAATTGCTTCTTCTTTGTCGACAAACCCATTTCTTATTACGGTGCCAACGTTGGAAGTATTTCTGCCTGTTTTACTTTTAAAAATATTTCTAAAAAAGTGATTCTGTCTCCAACTTTGTTGTTCTCCTTTGTGCTTTTTGTTTTTATTGCAGTTTTCTTTTCATCACTACGCTTGAAAGAATATAAGCGAAGATTGTTTGAAACTATCGAAGCTTTGGAGGCATGGGATAAATCATTAGAGGAAGATCTTGAAAAAAAAGAAATAAAATCGAAAGATCCTCTTGTGCAAAAAATTCTTACTCTTGTTTTTAATGGTGTTTCAAGAAAGTTGGAATTGCAAAAGATGACCGAGGAGATTGATCGGTCTCGCAAACTATCGGCACTCGCTTCGCAAGTTTCTCATGACATCCGCTCCCCATTAGCTGCCCTCGATATGGCCATCAAAGATATTGGTGAATTGCCAGAAGAAACTCGTTTGATTATTCGGCACTCTGTTTTTAGAATTCGTGATATTGCAAACAATCTTCTTGCGAAGAATCGAAATCAAAATAAAGGAGCTGACTCTTCTTCTGCATCAGAACAAAAGATTGAAACAGTTCTTCTTTCAAGCTTGATTGAAAGTTTAGTTTCAGAAAAACGCATGCAGTTTCGCTCTAAACTTGGCGTTCAAATTAATTTTGATTTGAACCAAGAAAGCTATGGCCTGTTTGCTAAAATTGAAACAAGAGAGCTTAAAAGAATTTTGTCGAACTTAATCAATAATGCTGTCGAAAGCTTTGATGCTGATGGAGAAATTAAAGTTATCTTAAAAACGAAGGATGGCAAAATTGAAATTCAAGTTAAAGATAACGGTAAGGGAATCCCGCCTGAAGTTTTGGTGAAGCTTGGGCAAAAAGGCGAAAGCTTTGGAAAAAAAGAAGGAAATGGCCTTGGCCTCTATCATGCTCGCACAACACTAGAGTCTTGGGGCGGAGGACTGAAATTTGAATCTACTTTAGGCGTAGGAACGACAATTACTGTGACGTTATCAAAAGACAGCGCACCAACTTGGTTCGTAAAAGAGCTGAAGTTTACTGCTGGCTCTCGTGTCGTTATAATAGATGATGATTCAAGTATTCATCAAATTTGGGATGGCCGTTTTTTGTCGGCTCAGTTTGGACAGCAGCAAATAGAAGTTGTGCATTTAAGTAATCCGGCTGTTGCAAAAGAATGGTATGAAGAAAACAAGGGTAAAAAAGAGACTCAATTCTTAGTGGATTATGAATTCTTAGGATCGGACTCAAATGGCCTCAAGCTCATTAAAGAATTAGGAATTGAAAAAGAGGCCAAGCTAGTCACAAGTCGTTACGAAGAAGAACATATTTTAAAAAAGTGTCTTGAAGATAACATTTCTCTTATTCCCAAAAATTTGTCGGCCTTTATTCCTATTCAGGCCTTGGTGACACCAGAGTATTTTGAATACGTCTACATTGAAGACGACATGCTTTTAAGGATGGGGTGGGAGCGAGTTGCAAAGAGAAAGAAAATAAAACTTCTAACTCTTGAGTCACCACGAATGTTTCATGCCCATCTTGATAAAATCAATCCTGAAACCACGAAGATTTATATTGATAGCAGCCTTGGTGAAAATGAAATGAAGGGCGAAGATTTCGCCCAACAACTTCACGACCAAGGCCATAAAAATCTTTTTATTGCGACAGGATATGAAAAAGAAAAATTTGCTCATCTCCCTTGGCTTCATCATTCGGGGAAAGATTGCCCCTTTGATGATGAGGAATAATGTATTCTCAGCAAAACTATGGTTCTCCTTTTGTTGTAGACAAAGAGGCAAGTGAAATTTCTGAAAATGATTTTTTCTTAAGTACCCAATTCCAATTAATAACGTAAGTTGCTCTTGAATTTTTCTTCTTCATTAGAAACTTATCTTGTTGACCGATTGTTCTGGTTACAGGAAAGAGTTTTTTGTGTGAAAGACTAGCCTTTCCAGTGCAGATACATTGAGAGGACCCCGTTAAACATTCATAGGCTAACTCCCAATTTGATTTGAAAAAAATTCGACAATACTCTTTTACTAATTTTAATTTCTCATCGTTTGTATAAGGGCAGGGGCCATCAAAGACAGGAAGATAAGTATCAAAGACCTCCATTGCTAAACTATGAATTATTTTGGTAAGTGTACCCTGATCATTAAAACGACTTTGCCCTGCAATCTTTCTAATCTGTTTAGAATTTAAAAAATTTCGTTCTAGCCTGTTAACTGCACCATATTTACTGGATTCTTTAAAGTAACAAGAAATTTTACTTGAATCGTAACAGTAACCAGTGACCTGATCTTTTTTATCACCATTTTCATATTGAAGAGATTTAATGCGAAGATGACGATTAGGATAACTATCAGCGAACCGTCCTTGACTTGTTTCTGAGCATTGATCTTGAAGATTTTTAAGAAACCATTCCTCAGAACAAAGATTCAATGATGGTTGGGTTAGGAGATCGTAATTGATTGAGAGATGCGAAAAGGATTTTTGCCAATCATTTAAACCTGTCACATTTTCTAAATCACGCTCTACTGCCAATACTTCTTCACAAAGGTACTTCGTGCTAATCTTGCGGCAAGCGCTAATACTGATTCCCT
>Ga0247844_1001890_pt1 | contig 36152 bp, 44 predicted proteins | sample LaCtaG_FD_192421 | JGI IMG/M metagenome (GOLD analysis project Ga0247844, IMG submission 192421) | Freshwater microbial communities from meromictic Lake La Cruz, Castile-La Mancha, Spain - LaCruzMarch201714.5m_1 | ecosystem: Environmental > Aquatic > Freshwater > Lake | place: Spain: Castile-La... | reverse complement strand
AGATTTTAAAAATGCATGTTTAAACTTTTTTCGCTACATCAGAAAATACCGCAGTGAACTTGCGACGCTTTTGACTGACAATTTTGAAGTTTTAGGAACCTGAAAACTCAAGCGTGATGGGTATAATAAGCTAGTACTCTCGAAATTCAAATAATTTAACGAATTTATTTTTAGAGATTTTTGACTAAAAACTGGATGAGGTTAGGCCTATTCAGTTTTTAGTCATACTAGAGTTAACCTGTAAAAGAAGAGTATGCGATCCACTAATCTAGATCTTGACCGGCAGTAAATCTAAAAAGTCCTGCTCCGGTTTTGCTACATCCATTTTTACTTCAGCTCCTGTGGTAAGTTGTCTTTAAAACAAACAGACCTACATATTAAATTGACTATATTAAATTCGAAATGTAGTTCCTGGACATGAAAAATCTCATCATTGCTGTTTCACAACTATTTGTTTTTACCTTATTACTACCTTTTTCTGCCCAGGCCCAAGTGGTTCAGTGCGGAGGGCTTTTTGCTGGTGTGCCTAAGGATTACAAATGCCGGGAGGTAAACGGCTACGGGATGCCAAATGTGATTGACGGCTCGGCCGTGCGCTTATTCCGTTTTGAAAATGATTGGACTAACCGCGAAGAAGATCTGGCAACCTTGGATCAAATCTCTGAAGCTGCCATGAAGGCCATGACTTATTTTTCTAAGCTTGGGCCCTTACCACCCATCGATTTCTTATTTTCAAACGAATTCTCAGACGATGCTGGAGCTGTTGCTGCTGCTCGTTGGACATCGAGCCCATGCCGAGTCACTATCTACTATTCTTTCGACCTCGATCCAGTAGGTGCTAAACAGGCCATTGCTCACGAAATTTTTCACTGTTTTCAAGGCCTTATTTTATTCGCCCCGCCTGATTACGTCCTTAATCACTCCTCGTCTTGGTGGGTAGAAGGAACGGCAGAATATTTCTCAAACCTCGTTTACCCATCTACCAATCGAGAGGCCTATTTCCAGGTCAGATACGTTAGTTCCGTGTCTCTATTCCAACAACCTATTTCATACGCGGCGTCGTTGTTCTTTCAATATCTAGAGAACATTGGACAGGCATCCCCTGCCCTCATCTTTGCCGAAATTAAAAAATTCCCAAGAACCAACAATCACATCGGCACTTTAGAGGCCATGTCGAGATGGCCTATGATTGAGCAAAACTTTCATGGATTTATTCGGGGCCTTGTTGAAAAAAATATCCAGGACACCGGTGGTGGTCTGGCCGGCATGCCGGGAATGCCTGCAATTCATGATATCGATCTGGATATCGAGGCAAAAACTATTTCGGTTTCGGTTACTCCCTTCAGTATGAGTACCCTGGCCTTAAGAATGCCTAAAGGTGCCAAAATTGAAATTCGCCTAGATGATATAATGTACGCACGGGGTTTAAGAGTCTCCTACCGCAAGAAAGGAGACTCCGGTTGGCTGAATCTCAAAAAAGAGGCACCACTTAAAATCGAAACTCAGTGCCAAGATGAAAAAAATGCTGTCTATGAATTCATCTTCACAAGCACCGAGGCCAACGGTGGCAATCCTCATTATATGGAACTCAAGCAAAAAGTCGAGGTCATGCAATGTGCGTGTCTGGCACCTACAGCTATTATTGATCCCTGTCTCCAGGGACAATGGATTCTTGATAACATCATGACCGCCGTGGCCATCAGGGACTATTATCGAGCACAGACCGTTGGAGATTTACGGTATTTAAGAGATGTGACTTATACCGGTCTCACCAACGTGAATCTAAAGGCCGGTGATAACAAGTCCAAAGTTCATCACCAAAATAGCGAAATCTTAAATTTCTGGGAATTAGTAGAAGACCCAAGCAAAGTAAATATCGTGGGCCTAAACATCAACGCAGAAATTTCGGCGACGGTCATGCAAGACGATAAAGACAAACTATGTTTACGTTATGACTCCTTAGATGGCATTTACCTATCCATCATGAACTCTTCTCGTCGGCAGGTTCCAAATAGTGCTATTTTGACCCACGAGTTTGTGCCCATGAACTACAAGTGTAACGAAAAAGAGCTTTGGATTTCGTCCGGTGACTTACCGGTATGGGTGCTGATAAGACCGTAGTTCAACACCCATGAAACAATGTCTGATTATATTTTATCTCATATTCGTTTTAAAACCAACGAAAGTGAATGCAGCTAATTTACCAGCATTAAAAGCTCTTTTTATTGAAACATACGACTCGCACTATATTCATGGAATGTGTGGGAAAAACGTGTACGAATTTGTTGCCGAGGCCAAGAGGCAAAAAATTAATTTAGAGAAGACCTACGTTGCTAAAATAATAGGTTCTGGTTTTTTAGAAACAAGCGGCTTCTATACACGATTTGAAAAAAACAAACGAAGTATGTTAGGTTACTTTCATATGGTCTTTATAGCTGATGGGCATGTCTTTGACTTTGACCTAGCACTTCAAGATGCCCTTCCTCTACATGAGTATGTTCGGCTTCAATTTACACCTCCTTACCAACCTTACAGAATTTTTGGTGTATTATTTGATCCCGTATTAGATTTTCCATGGTGGGAAGTGACTCGTTATGAGCTGGACGATTACCTTGATGGCATTGAAAAACCAACTTGGAAAATGAAAATGAGTGAATTCGTGAATATTGAAAAAGTTATGGCGATTAAACGTAAACACGAAGATTAATCTATTTAGTTTTTTTCATAAACTTCATCCTGAATAAATTAAACCATTAGAATTTAAAGAGGTTGGAGTATTTTTTAGATTCGTGGCCCTAACTGATTAGGCAATTTTCTTTTTGCTTAAAGATGTACCCTCAACTTCATTCCGAAGTTTGGTAATAAGACTTACACATCTTTCAGAAGCATCCATGTAAACTCCATTCGGTGCAAGTTTAATATGTGCATCTTTTAATTTTTTTGTATGAATGAGGGTAATAATATCAGCAGCTGTTTGATGAAAATTCCCATGGGCCACTCGAAGCGACTCATGAGTTGCTAAATGGCTGTACTGCTTACCATCCCCATAAATCCACTTCCCTAAAGCACAAGCATCATCAAGACATACTTTTTGAGGGTCAAGACTCTGGTCTGGTTTTTCTAAATATCTTGATAATTTCATCTTCCAATCTAAATGTGCTGAAATTGCAGCTTCAAAATCAAAGGGTTTAACTGGAAATAGAACCTTAATTCCTAAACTTTTCCCTAAATCAAAGAGTTCTTTTGACTGCTTGTCTGTATGCTCAGACAATGAAAGTGCGGCCTTTAATGTCTGTTCTGAAACATTGCTTAGTTGATCTGAAGTTGTTTGAAGCTGATTTATGGCCTTTGTAATCTCTCTCACTCCAATATCTTGCTCTTTGGTTGCAGAAGAAATTTCATCACTCATGCGTGCAACATCCTCTACTTTTTTGTTAATTTGATCAAAAGATTGTGAACTACTCTTGGCATTATCTAAACTACGTCTTACATCTTCTTTAGAGGCCCGCATAAGTGAAGTTAAATTTAATTTCATTTCCTCAACTATTTGTTGAGTCGAATCTAGGTTTTTCTGGAGGATTTCACTAATTTCTTTTGAGGCAAATCCACTTGTGGCAGCAAGATTAGACATCTCTTCTGCAACAACAGCAAATCCTTTTCCATGATCCCCTGCCCGTGCTGCTTCTACTGAGGCATTAAAAGAGAGAAGTTTGGTCTGAAAAACGATATCGTTAATCACATTTGTTTTTGCCTTAATTTCAGAAAGATTGTTTATAATTCCCACTAAATTACCAAGACTAATGTCGATGTGCCCACTTAGATTTTCAGTTGAAGTATTTATAATTGTAAGACCACTTAAGAGGTCCGTTACTGCTTTTTTTCCAATATGAACAGATGACTGAGCATCTTGGGCCATACTTGCAAGTTGGTTTGCACTATCGGCCGTTTTAGAAAGCATAGATGAAATCTCTTCAAGAGCCGCTGAGGATTTTGTTACAGCATCATGTTCTTCCATAACAACTTTTTTAAGAGAATCGCTTGTCGAAAAAAGATTCCGTGCATATTCAAGAATACTATGAAAACCAGCCGCAAAATCTTGAAGCTTTTTTGAAGATCCAGTACCTGCAAAAGATTTAAAATGATCAAAAACTATCAAAATCATCAAACTTAAAATAATTCCTACGCCGATTAAATCTTTTAGAAATCCTGCTTTAACGAAAAGAAGAATAAGCCCTAAAAAGATAAAAGCCTTAATGTTTTTTTTCATAATTTCGTATCGTAAAAACATTAAAAAACTTTAGTGAACTGGCCATCTGTACAATAACCAACAAATTGGGTCTACGATGTATTCATTCGAAGACACACTTAAAAGATATCCTTCTCCTCAAGTAATGAGCCTTCCCACCCCACTTAAAACAGAACTTAGACCCTGATGGCCAGATCCCTCAGAAATCTCTGAAAGGCTATTTTCTAGTTTGAGCCACTCGATGTTTTTGAAATCATCTCTCAACATAGAGTCATCATAGAGCATGGAAATGTCCTTGGGCCCACCGGAATTGAATTCTAATTGTTTTGGATTGTATGCTTGAATTATAAATAGACCGCTTGGTCTTAAACTCTTTTCTAGCTTTTTATGAACATCAGCCCTTATTTCCACGGGCAGATGACAGAAGATAGAAACAACCGCATCCCACTTCTTAATCCCGAAATTGAAATTCTCCAAATCACTGATCTGATAATCAATTTCAACTTTATTTTGATTTGCTAAAGCTAAAGCCTTCTTTTTACCTTCTACTGAATAATCCACAGCTGTAACGTTAAAACCATGCCTTGCCAGGAAGACAGCATTTCGACCCTCACCTTCACCAACGCAAAGAATGTTTGCTCGGTTTATAATGAGATCCGTTACAGTGGTTATAAAGTGGTTTGCATGAGTGCCATAAAAATATTCCTTAACAGCATAACGTTTATCCCAAAACTCTTTCACCTAGTGATCCGCCTTCAGTGCTAACTCATTCCAATGAAGCATTCCACCAGCCATGTTAGTGACCTGACTAAAACCTTTGGCCTTTGCCATGAGACTGGCCTGAGTTGATCTACCGCCCGAGCGACAGACAAAAAGGTAGTTTTCATCTTTAGAGGCCGTCTCAAAAAATTGGTGTAACTCCGGGCCAAGGGTAACAAGCTTTGCACCTTTAATATGCCCAAGATCCCCTACAAACTCATCAGGTCCTCGGACGTCGATCACATGATAGCCTCTGACCGAACCTTCTTCAGATACAAATAAATTATTCACACCATTAACAACTTCAATCTTTGACATATTATTTCTCCTTAATCCATATGAATCCACGAAACTCATTTAATTTGAAACCAATGGCCTGATCCTTTGGATACAGCTCATTCAATTTCTTTTGAACATCTTTACTTATTTGATCACCATGACAAAACAAACATTGTGCCTGAATATAAAGAGGCTCAACATAGACCTGTTTGCCATTTTCTAATTTATGCAAAATGAACTCTTTTTGGTTGTCCCCCTTAAAGGTTCCCTGAAACTCCTTAAGATAGACCGCCATCCAGGGGGTGGCCCGATTATCCATATTTCTAATTTTATGGGAAGTACGACCGAATTCATATTTGGACATCCGATCTCCTGCAGTATTTTTAGCAATCGGTTTAACATTGTCATGGCAAAAAGAAATCGCCTTTACTGGACCTTGTTTGGAAATTTGCTCAGATACATTTTTCATAAGTGAAGTCTTTAAATCACTCGCCAATGCCCTTGCCTCAGTTTGGAACTCCTGAGCATGGGCCTGAGAAAATAAAAATGTAAAAATTAAAATTGACCACTTCATAACTTTCCCGATTTTAAAACTAGTTTCAAAGGTAACTTTAAATAGCTTACTCCATTTTGTTCCTTCTCGGGTAAGTGCCCAGCAGCAATGTTCACCTGCAAACTTGGCAGCAATAATCTAGGGGCCTTAAGGGTTTTATCTCGTGCTTCCCTGAAGTTGACATATTCCTTAAGCGTAGTAGTTGACTTGAGTTGAATATTATTTTTTTTACTGTCACTAATTGTGGTCTGAAATTTTAGAGCTCTGTCGTTAGGTTGATAATCATGGCCAACAAAAACTTGAGTTTCATCAGGCAGGTCATACAAGCGCATAACAGAAATATAAAGATCACTCGCACTGCCTTTAGGAAAATCACAACGACCTGTACCATAATCAGGCATAAACAATGCATCTCCTGTGAAAACGTTTTTATCAATCACAAAGCTAGTACAAGCTGGTGTATGCCCGGGAGTGGGTATTGGAAATATTGTTATCGATCCAGCTTTAAATTCTTTTTCGTCTTCAATAAGAAAATCAAAATCGCATGCATCGGGAAGGCATTTTTTAAGGTTAAAGACATCCTTAAATACTTCTTGAACAACTTGTATACGTTTACTTATACCAATCTTCGATCCAGAAAAATTTTGTTTTAGCAATTGAGAAGAAGACAAATGATCAGCATGGGCATGAGTTTCAAGAATGTAATGAACTTTTAAGTGATGTTCTTGTACAAACTGGATCACTCGTTGTGCAGATCGATCTTCAATTTTTCCAGATGGAGGATCAAAATCCAACACAGGATCAATCACAACTGCATCCTTAGTTGTTTCATCAAAAATGACATAAGTGAGTGTAGATGTATCAGGATCAAAAAAGTGTTGTACATTCATATGTTCTATCCTCGAATAGTAAGACTTACCAAAGTATAGATTACAATACAGCTATAAACGGTTCGTCGAATTAAAAAAGTTTTATCTTTGGATAAGCGTTTCATCACAAACTTCACTGGAAAGATCGCCAGAGAAACTCCCGCAAACATAAGTAAAATATCAGAAGGGCCAGGGACCTGTGACATCGTTTGTAACTGAATCAGAAAGGATATGGCCGATGAGAAAAATATCGTCATGAGGCTAGTTGCTACGGCCTTATTCTCTTCAAGATAAAACCCCTTCATGAAAAGGGGTAATAACAAAACTCCCCCACCTAGGCCCGTCAAGGTGGTAAGAACTCCCAACATAATACCTATAGTTATTAACACCCATGCGCTTATTCTTTCCACGCTTTTTGAAAGCGATTGTTTATTTTTATTCCAGACTAAAAACAAACTATATAAACAAACAAGGTATAAAAGAATAATGATCATGAAATCCGAAATATGTTGTTTAATATCTTTAAAAATAAAACTTCCGATCAAGCTACCCAAGGACATAATCAATGCGTATCTGTATTGAACGAATTTTAAATGAGCAAAGACACCAACAATGGAAGCAATAGTGACAACAATTAAAGAATAAAAGGTTCCAACTTTTAATGTAAAACCAAAAAATGTCATAAACAAGGGAATGCCCAGTAAGGCCCCTCCCGATCCGGTGAGTGCCAGAGACATACCAACTAATAAACCAATAATGATGAAAGACATATCGCCTTCTCTTATTCAATTGACTTATTGAACATTAACATTCATCATGAATATATTCAAGGGATTTATCATGAGCAAAACCATTAAAATCGCCAAGGAACGACAAGACTATCTATTTAAAGAGTTGTCGTCTTTACTCGAAGCCCTGGCCTCACCTGTTCGCCTTAAGATTATCCATTTCTTGTCTCAGGCGCCACACTCTGTTGAGCAGCTCTCAATTAAGCTTGGCCAAAGTATTGCCAACACCTCCATGCATTTAAAAAAGATGCAACGTGAAAAAATTTTAAAAACTGAATCTCTCGGACAAAAAAGAATTTATTCTCTTGCCCAAGATGAGATGAAGGAATTTTGGGAACAAATCCAAAACTTCGCTTATAGCCATAACTCCTCCAATGTCATCTCCTCATCGGAGATATATAACGAAGATTTTAAGTGGCACAAAGATCTGGAGGAAACCATTAAGATGATTAAGGCCAGAAAGTTAACGCTTCTTGATGTACGACCCCATGATGAAATTGATGATATTGATTCAACATACAAAAAATATGTCCTTCATATTCCTTTTGAAAATCTAAAAAAATTAATGGACTCCTTGCCTACATCCCGTCCAATATTGATTATTTGTCGGGGTCGTCTTTGTGTCATGTCAAATGAGTCAGCATTTCAATTAAGAAAGCTTGGATTTGATGTTTATAAGTTTGACTTTAGTTGGTATCAAATTTCTAAAAAACTGATAGAGGTTTAAAATGAGCACTACTTTTTCTGAATGTTCAAAATGTCATTCCATTAACAAAGTTGCCTCCGAAAAGGCACTCCTTAAAATGTCGATATGTGGAAAATGTGGGGGGAATCTCGCCTTACATGGACTCGTTTCAGATGTGAAGACGGAAAACTTTAAAAAGATTCTAACAAAAGCAGAAGGAGCAGTCATTGTAGACTTCTGGGCAAGTTGGTGTGGCCCATGCCGATCCTATGGGCCTGAATATCAAAAAGCATCCTTAGAAAATCAACAGGCAGTTTTTTTGAAAATTAATACTGAAACTGAACAGCAGATATCAGAGGAATTAGGTATTCGCGGAATCCCCTGCACTATTTTATTTAAAAATGGAAAAGAAGTTAGGCGCCAAAGTGGCGCCATGAGTGCTCAACAGATAAAACAATTTATAGGTTAAAGGGTCTTCGTTTTACAAGTCGAAATCCCTAATAGCTGATATGGCGGACACCAACCAATGAGTCCTGTTAGTACTGGAATAATCCCCAAAAGAAACCAATAATTTGCAGGACCTACAAACGCCATCGTCACTAAAATAATTCCTACAACAACTCTAAGAACTCTTTCAATTGGGTGAATATTTTTTTTCATTAGATATCCTCTTTGTTTGGTTCAATAAAATCTACTGAACCTTGTTTAACCATATTATCATTTAAGAAAACCATAAAGCTTATTGCACAAGACTTAGAAATCATATAATTTACGCCACAGTATTTGCTCAACGATGACTCCACTGCTTTATTAACCTTTTCTACGTCCAGATTCCCCCGTAGCCGAAAAATCAAAACAGCTGTCTTAAAATGAATTGGATGCGCTGTCGTTTTTTCAGCTTCAATTTCCATTTTAAACTCAGTTATTTCCTGACGCATTTTTTTAAGCATTGCCACAACATCCATGGCGGTGCAACCCATCATGGCATTTAAAACTTGCTCTTTTGGAGTTGGGCCAGCACCTGATCCACCATGCTCTAAACCAGCATCCATCGTAGTACTTAATCCGTGATTATCACAGACAAACTTCATGTTCTCAATCCAACTTAAATTTGCTTTCATCATCATATTCCTAATTGCAAAATATTTTTTGCATCGACTGAATGAGCCTCAAAACTTTTTTATCTGAGATACTATAAAAAACAAAATTTCCTTCTCTTCTGACTTTGAGTATTCCCTCTCTGTGCATTCGGTTCAAAAATTGAGAAAGCTGGGATTGAGAGATGTCACACAACCCCAACAATTCGCTTACATTCTTCTCACCTTCTCCCATATGGCACATAAGCATAAGCCTTTCTGGGTGAGCGAGGGCCTTCATAATTGCTGAGACCTCCGAACACTGGGTTTTCATTTTTTCAGGATTCATTGGCCGTCCCCCAGATATCAACTTGCAGCTTTTTTTGATTTAATTCAACAAAACGTTTTTTACCAATTAACCAAAAATAAAATAATGGAACCGCAAATCGGCTTAAGATCGTCGCCGCGACCTCACCAAATATTAAACTTACGGCAAGCCCCTGGAAAATGGGATCAAATAACATAACCGCACTCCCAACGACCACCGCCGCCGCAGTTAAAAGCATCGGTCTAAATCGCAAAACTCCAGCACTAATCACAGCTTCTTTGAGTGCCATACCATTTTGAATTTGATGCTCAATGAAATCAACTAAGATAATCGAGTTTCGAACAATAATCCCAGCACCGGCGATGAAACCGATCATCGATGTTGCTGTAAAATAGGCACCTGTTAAATAGTGCCCAGGAATAATTCCGATCAATGAAATAGGAATAGGTGCCATAATCACAAGTGGAACCATAAAACTTCTAAACCATCCAACAACAAGAATGTAGATCAAGACCATCACTGCTGCAAAGGCCGCACCTAAATCTCGAAAAACCTCATAAGTAATAAACCATTCTCCATCCCATTTCACTGTCGTTTCATGGGTATCCCATGGCACTTCGGCGGTTTGAGTTTTAAAAGGAATCTGAGGTTCAAGTTTTAAGATCCCATAAACAGGGGCCTCATCGGTTCCGGCCAGTTCCGACATCACATACTCGACAGGTCTGAGATTTTTACGATACAAAACTTCCGTTATTATTTCTTGTGGAGCTTTTAACACATTTTCCGCTTTAACAATTCCAGCTTCAAAGCTTGGAATGTTTTGACCTTCAAAAGGACGTAATCCAGAACGAGTCTCTTGATCTAAAGAAAGATTAACTGTCACTTCTTCCGGTGAGGAAAAATCATTCAGGGTTGCCACCTGAGTCTCATTAAAGATCAGATGTCCTAAATTCCAGGTCTGAGAAGATTTAGTACCAAGTAATCCAGCCTTCTGATAATCATAAGGAAAGATCACTCTCGGTCGAGATTTTTTCCAGGTATAATCTAAATCGACAACACTCGTTTCGGCCTTAAAGAGACCTCTAACAATCTCTCCTGCTCTTCTTCTTTCAGCTAAATCCTTACCATAAATTTCAGCAACCATCGTGGCCATTACAGGGGGACCAGGTGGAATTTCTAAAATTTTTGAGGTGCCTGATTTTGAATCAATAAAGTCTTTAATCAAAGGTCTTAATTCGTTAATGATATCATGGCCGGATTTTTTACGGTCATGCTTATCCGCTAAAACGACATGCAGATCACTCATATATTCGGCTTTTCTTAAAAAAGAATGTTTAACCATCCCGGAAAAAGAAAATGGAGCAGGCTCTCCTGTGAAAACCTGAATTTTTTTAATATCAGGGTTTTTTAGCATTTTTCTGGCCAGTTCGTTTGACCACTCGCTTGATAAATTTAAAGGGGTTGTTACTGGATAATCAAGCGTAACTTGAAACTCACTTTTATTATCAAAAGGTAACATCTTCACTTTAACTGTTTTGGTGGCAAACATTGAAGCGGCAGCAATAAACAAGACCACCACACCAAAAGTAAAACCAAATGCCCAGATTTTTTTGGTAAGAAGATGCTCAGTTAACCAGATATAAATTTTATCTAATTTGGAAGGTCCTTCTGGCGTGTGATCATCATGAGTTTGAGATTCATCATGTTTTAGAAGTCGCACCGAGGCCCAGGGAGTTACGATGAAAGCAACAAACAAAGATACAATCATGGCAAGACTGGCACCGACTGGAATGGGTTTCATATATGGACCCATTAACCCGCGAACAAAGGCCATAGGAAGAATGGCCCCAATAACAGCAAAGGTTGCAAGGATTGTTGGATTACCAACTTCACTCACTGCCCGTAAAGTTGCCTGAAGCAAACTCAATTTTTTATAAGACTTTAAATACCTTTCAATATTTTCAACGACCACAATGGCATCATCTACCAGAATACCGATGGAAAAAATCAATGCAAACAAGGTCACTCGGTTGAGGGTGTAACCCATGAAATAATAAATCGCGAGAGTCAATGCCAGAGTCACGGGGATTGCCGTGGCCACGACCAACGCAGCTCTCCACCCCATAACAAGTGCAATCAATAAAGATACAGATACCGTAGCAATAATAAGATGCTCGATGAGCTCGTTTGATTTCTCTCCTGCTGTAGCACCATAATCTCTAATAACCGTCAGCTCTACATCCTCAGGTAAATCTTTTTTAAATGTTTTAACGCGTTTTAAAAGATTCTCTGATAGGCCAACAACATTGGTGCCTTTGCGCTTAGAAAAACTAATTGTTACAGCATGGGATCCGTCAATTTTTTTATCTTTATCAAACAAGGCAGAAATTCTGGTTCGCTCTTCTGGCCCATCAACAACAGTTGCAACATCCTTTACTTTGATAATTTTTCCGGCACGACTCCCAATGGCCAACACTTGAATGTCATTTAAATTTGAAAGTTTACCTCCCACTTCAACATCAAACACGACCTTAGTTGACCAGTTTTTTCCTGCAGGAAGAAGGGCATGATTTGTTTTAAGGGCCTGATAGAGATCATCCAGCGTAACAGAATATTGGGCCAACTTTTTAGAGTCTGCAATCACCCTTAAACTTCTTTTTAATCCACCTAAGAGATCAACTCGACCGAGATCAGGTGTACTTGACAACTCTCTTGCCAAAGGTGCAACTAGTTTTCTGAGTTCGAAATCATTTCGACTACGAGAAGTAAAAGTTAAGGCAAGAAATGGAACATCATCAATACTGTAAGACTTTACATCCGGCTTCATGACATTAGCTGGTAACTCATTCATAAGTGACATCAACTTATGATGAACCTTAACAAGTGATGGCTCAATTGGTTCATTCACTTTAAAACGCACAGTGATTAAAACACCGTGAGGTTGACTGGCGGAATAAATGTATTCAACTCCATCAAGCCCCCACATGGCCCTCTCAACAGGCTCCGTAATATTTCTTTCAATTTCACGGGCCTCCATTCCAGGGGCAGGAATCATCACGTCAATCATGGGAACTGTAATTTGTGGTTCTTCTTCTTTGGGTGTCAAATAAACGGAAGCAATTCCTAAAAGTAAACTCACGAGAATGGCAACAGGTGTAAGTTTTGACTGAATAAAAGTCTCTGCTAATTTCCCCGCAAAGCCTTTATGTACTGTAGGTAACTTCATATATCCTCTTAATTATTTAATTGATAAAGTCTTGAATAGATATCCAAGTACTGGGCTTCGACCCTATTCTTATTGTCGATTAAATCAACTCTACGATTAATGACTTCGGCCAATTGTAAAGCTGAGAGCATTCCTGAACGAAAAAGTTTCATCGCATTTTGAGTCTGTTCTTTAAGAAGATTGTCCGAGTTTTCAAAAAGAACTAATGTTTTCTCAAGTGTCGTTTTTGACTCAAGTAACTGGTTCATCATTATCTTTTCTTCTTGCTTACCCGCCTCAAGCTTGGCCTGAGCTGCCATTGATTTAACATTGGCCTCTCCTACTCTTCCGTATGAATCACTATTAAACAAATCCCACATTAGATACAGTCCATAGGCCTGTGCACTAGCAGTATCTCTATCACCAGCATAGATATTATTTTGAGCAAAAAGACCAACACGAGGAAGGTATCGAGATTTCTCCATATCCATTACATCCTCAAGAGTTTTTACTTTAAATTCCTGAGCGAGCATCATGGAAGAATATGAAGCAGTAGAAGAATGAGTTAAATTCTGATTTAAAAATTCCGTCAACTTTTGCGAAACATCCAGCGTCCAATTCTCTTGAACCTCTCTTTTTGTATTAATCCATTTCCTAGAATTAGAAATCTTAAGATCAAAATCATAAAGTATGCCTTCAATTCTGTTCTCAACACCTTTTAACCCAAGAAGGCCAGAATAGCCTACGGGGTTACTTTGTGAGCCCACTTGATAGCTTGATATTATTTTTTTAAGATTATTTATTAAATCAATAAGATGTTGTTCATTTTGAGTATGGAGAAGAATACCTCCGTACTGACGACTAAATTCGGCATACTCTTCAGATTTTTTCGCTTTCATTTCCTGCTCGGAAGCTTTGACTAGAGACTCAAACATCGACGTCTGAGAACTCTTCATCCCACCTTCATAAAGTGCAAGATCAACACCCAGGGCGGCAGTTTTAAAATCTTTACGAACTGGATTATTTAAATCAGAGGGAACAAAATCTGATTGTTGGATGGATCTTTGTCCCAAATGAGTAAAAAAAACTTGTGTAGGATCATTGGTACTAAACCATTTTCCTTCAACGTATACTCTAGGTAACCAGTGTCTTTTGGCCCGTGACAAAAAAAGCTCATTTGCCTCTTTTTCTAACCCCACGGACTTCTGCTGATAAGATTTCTGATATAGTTCACTCCAAAGAGAATCAAAAGATTTAGCTTCTGTGGCCTGTGCAAAAGCAATATTTGAAATGAGTAAAAGAGCATAAATAATTATAAACTTCATCGTATTCCCTTAACCGCAACAGTTCGGTTTGCCGTTGGTTGAACCATCACTATTTTTTTTATTATTCCATGGCATTTTTTGCAAAATAAAAACCATTGGGCAAATACCCGTGTAACCAGAAAGAGCTAAACCAAATCCGACGAAAAGAGCAAGATAAACGAAATCATGCGCCAAAAACTGAGATGCCAAGAAGGCAATAAATATCATGCTAGAGGCCACAATTTGTACCTGCCGCATAATCGGAAAGACCGCCCCCTTACCTTTTACAGCCTTGCCTTGAGCTTTCCACTGGATCATCCCACCATCATAAACTGAAAACTTATGTTGATTCACGTCAAACTTCTTTAATTCATTTAGCGCCATCGTTGCTCTATTGCCAGTGCGACACATAATAACAATTTCACTATCTTTGATATTTTTTAGAATGCCAGGGGCCATGAGATCAAATTGAGATAATGGACAACAAATTGAATCGGGCACATGCTCAGCTTCAAACTCTATATTTTCTCTTACGTCTAAAATAACCATACGTGTTTCCTTGATTTAAATTGACATCACTACCTATCAATATTACAATTCTATAATATTCTTTACAAACGATTAATCAAGAGGTTTTTATGGAAATATTTAAAAATTATTGGCCAATTGCGATGATCAGCTTATGGTTCCTCTATAAGTGGTGGAATTCAAAAAAAATCATCGCCATGCTTCCAGAACTAAAAAAACAGGGAGCACTCTTTGTCGATGTGAGGTCACAAGTTGAATTTGCTGCTGCGAACGCTCCTGGAACTATTAACATCCCTCTTCAACAACTAAAAGATCGCCTAAATGAAATTCCAAAGAATGCTCCGATTGTACTCTGTTGTGCCAGCGGTACAAGAAGCGGAATGGCAAAAATGGTACTTAAAAAAAGCGGCTTCGATCAAGTCTATAATATCGGAACATGGACTAAATTTTCTGGCCAAGGAAAATAACAATGAAAAAATTAAGCAATTATGCCCTCATCGCTTTTTTAGGATTTTTAATTTTTAATTTTTTTATTAAAAACAAGGCTGAGGCCGATGCTAAAAGCTCTTATGATAGTTACCTCGCAGGAAAAGCGTTATTTATTGATGTACGTGAGGAAGGTGAAGTAAGAGATGGAATGATTAAAGGTGCGTTATGGTTTCCACTTTCAAAGATTGAACAGAATAAAAAAGCAGAGATTTCAAGACTCCAGGATGCCTCAAGTGGTAAGGAGATCTTCATTTATTGCAAATCAGGTAACCGGGCAAATAAAGTGAAGGAATACCTTGTTGAAGCAGGAAGTAAGTCACTAAACATGGGAGGATTTTCAAGTCTGGTTAATGATAGCCTTCCTACTCAACCAGGACCTCAATGACATTGCTGATTTTTATTATTGCCGGAAGTCTTATTTATTTCGGCATACAACCACACTGGAGCATTTTATTGGGAGTGGTCATATCAATGACACTTCCTTCCTCGCCCTTAATCCAAAGGAAGGGAAAAACTTGGAGTTCTCGTCTTTTGCAAATAAGTATTATACTTCTTGGGGCGAGCTTAAACTTCCAATCAGTCTTAAAAGAAGGATCGCAAGGATTAGTTATCACTTTTATCAGTATTTCTAGTGTCTTTATATTGGGACATTTTTTAGCAAAAACATATCAAGTTCCTTCACCTCTTTCTACGCTCATCACTGTGGGAACTTCGATCTGCGGGGGAAGTGCCATCTCTGCGATTGCACCTATCTTAAAAGCAACAAGTCTTACGATGGCAACTGCTTTAGGAATCGTTTTTATATTAAATGCCATTTCCGTTTTTATATTTCCACCTATTGGCCATTTTTTTCAACTCAGCCAACATCAATTTGGTACCTGGGCCGCCTTGGCCATTCACGATACAAGTTCCGTCGTTGCTGCTTCTCAACTTTATGGTGAAGAAGCACTTAAAATTGGAACGACTCTAAAACTTACTCGTGCACTCTGGATTCTTCCACTCTCCTTCATATTTGCCACGTTCAAAAAATCAGAAAATAAAATGACTATTCCATGGTTTATTTTCATATTCCTTTTGACCTCTCTTGTGTTTACCTTCTTTCCTGAAATAAATTTTTTAATTCCCTACTTCTCCCTATTTTCAAAAGGGGGACTATCACTAACCTTATTTTTAATTGGATTAGGACTGAATAAAAATAAAATACAAGAAATTGGCTTACGACCAGTGGTATTTGCCCTATCACTCTGGCTACTCACAATGATGGGATCACTCTTATTTGTAATCAATGTCCTCTAGACATCATTTTCAACATTTTAATATTAATTACGATAAAACGATAAATCTGCCACGGAAGAAAATAACGCAAGAACAATGTTCTATTATTTGGCCTCATAATATTTTTATCTCTCATAAATATCTCCTACTCCGGAATAATCCACCAAAATGGATAACCTTTTGCTTTATATATAAATAAGTAATGTAACATCTTTTTTATCCAATGCCCTGAACGGCCTACTTCGCCAAAAGTTACATTTATGTTCCGGCCAGTTTCTGGATATTTAAGGTAATCAGGTACGATTGGACACATCGTAATAGAAACCGCTGCTCCTTTTTTGTAGCCCGTACCTATCGAAGCAATACAAGCTGCACCCATATCGCTCATTGAAGCCGTCTTGCGTCCCATCTTACCTGTTTTTACTTGATACGCGATGTTCTCAGCAACCACTCTACCCATCATTGCTGAAGGCATACCTGTACGAGGTGGTGCCGGTGTAATCAAAATACCTTCAGGATTTTTTTGTGGTTTTGAGATTTGATGAGGTGGTGCAAAAGCAATTCCTATTGCAAACACATTTTTATAATAAGGGCTTTGATAATGCCGAGGCCAGTCTTCCGGGCGCCAATCAGCATAGATTTTAGGTGAATAGTCTGCATCAACACGCATAAAATCAGCGGGAGTAAAAAGTTTCTCTGTTATATCTTCACCCAGTTGATTTAGAGTTTTTAGTCGGTTCCCTTTAAATGGAGGCAAAAGCATAGCAAAATCAAAATCAATCTCGCCCCTCTTCCCCGATAAGTCAGTGTAAAATAATTTGTTTTTTTCCAAACGCTCAGGATGGGCCCCCAAAAAAACTTTAATTTGTTTTTCAAAAAAAAGCGAATCTGCCATCATTTTAGATGGTGTAATAAAACCACCAACGTCCAATTGAATACCATCTACACCAAAGTCACCTAATTCAGCTTCATTGGTGATATAGATGAGCTCCGCATTCTCCCGGACTCCTTGTCGACGAAGTTCGGTATCAACATTAAAAACATATTCGAAGGCAGCTCCTTCACACGTGCAGGTACCATGACCCATTCCAACTAAAAGAGTTTTCTTAATTCCCTGTTTCATTTCCTTAATGAGTGACGCTAACTGAAGAGCAGCTTCAGTCGCATGACTTGCTTTACAGACGGAAACACTAAACCCGCCAGGTCCTAGTCCTGGTGTGGCACCAAAATTTAGTTTAGGTCCAGTGGCATTAATTAAAAAATCATAATGAATTTCTCTTTTTTCTCCAAGGGTGCTGATCTCAGTTGATTCATAAACGATAGACGGTTTTGAATTTAAGGTTCTACCTTCAGGATAAAGCTCCTGGGCCCGACCTTGGTAAAATGTTACGTCATGTTTTTCATAAACTGGAGCGAGAGGAATAAGCACATCCTCGGCATTCATTTGTCCAACTCCGACCCAGATGTTGGAAGGAATCCAATTATACTGCTCTTCCGGACTAATAACGATAACATTAGCATCTTGGCCCAAATATCGTTTTGCATACATTGCAGCAGTATGACCTGATACACCTGCACCCAAGACAATAATATCCACGACACTCATAATGGCCCCCTTAGCATAGCTCAAGGCATAAAAAATAATTTATATATAGAGATGATCCTTCTTATAACGATCCCTGTATTAGAAGATTCTCTTTTAATGAAGATTTTCAAAAACAAACTGTTAAGACAACTGAAGAAAACTTAAAAAATTGATGCTCTGATATGAAATCGCATAAAGACTGAATGGATATTTTTACTTGCTCACGCACTTCAGGGTGCGGCAGTTGCCTATCACTTTCTGTTTGTAGATAAAATATTAATAAAAAGAAATGATCAGCTTTCTATGAACAAAAACCTTCACGTTTTAAACTTCGAATAAAATCCTCGGCCTGTTTTCTCGCTTCAAGCCTCCATGTCATCCACTTATCGGCTCCCCTCATGAGCGTAAGCCCAGTCACTTTTGCCCATTTCTCTAGTTTTAAAAAACATTTTTGTGAACGAATTTTCTCTTCGCAAATCCCTTCATCTTGAAGGTTGGTCATCTCCTCCTTAAGGGCATTTGCGGTCATATCTCTTACTGACATTTTAGAATGAATCACATGGCCTGTGGCAAACTCTACGACCTTAAGTCCAATGGACTCTCCAATACGAATATCACAAAGTGATTCGGCATAAGAGCAGGTGTTCATAACCAAGACAAAAAAGATTATTAAAAGTTTCATAATATATTTCCTTGTCCTCATTTTAGGACAAAAAAACATCTGGTGGCCGAGGAGTTGTAAAACTGTGTGAGGGTGTCAAATAGCTCTACACCCGTCAAATATCTCTACAAAAGGTCAATTTAAGTAGCTGATTTATGATTACCCATTTTACTTTTTACCCAGGGGATAAGCATCGGAAGGATTGAAACAAAGATCACTGCAAAGATCACAATATGAAAATTCCTTTTAACTGCAGGTAAATTTCCGAAAAAGTGGCCGGCCAAAATGAAAGTAAACACCCAGGCAATGGCACCAAAAATATTATAAGAGATAAACTTCTTATAATTCATTCCTCCAATACCTGCGACAAAAGGAGCAAAGGTACGTGCAATTGGCGCAAATCGAGCTGCTACAATCGTAAACGCTCCCCATCTCGAATAAAAAGCTTGAGTGTACGTAAGGTATTCTTTTTTAAAAAACCTATTTTCTTTCTCAAAGACCTTAGGACCAAGATATTTTCCTATATGATAGTTAACAGTATCCCCTAAAATACCTGCAATCGTGAGACTCGTAAGAAGGAAAGTCATATTAAGTCCATCATCTAAAGCTGAGAGTGCTCCTAACGTGAAAAGCAGTGAATCTCCAGGTAAAAATGGTGTTACCACTAACCCTGTTTCACAAAAAATGACAAGAAACATAAGAACATAAATCCATGGTCCAAAAAGAGCGATCCAACCGATCAAGTGTTGATCTAAATGTAGCATGATATCAATAAACTGAGACATGAAACGACCTTGAAATATTTTAAATTATATTTAATATAACTTCTCCCACAATCAATGGTCACGAGGAATTTTCTCCTCTTCCATTTTATTTTTGGGACTCATTGCCTCAAAAATAACCCTCTATCCTGCTATTTATTTGGCCCCACATTTGAACCAATCGTTTTAGAGGTGCTTATGGGTTTCAAAAGAAATTTGACTCGTGAAGAGGATATTGAACAATCTGCTAGGGATTATCATGATCATAATTTGACAGATCTTCCCACTTTAAAAAAAACGCTCTACAACACCATCGATGCGATTGAAGAAGCACAAATCCCCTATGCTCTCATCGGTGGTGTAGCTGTAAAAGAAATGGGAAGGCCCCGTGTCACCCATGATATTGATATTTTTGTTCCACCTGATTATGCAGAAAAAACCTTAGAGATCCTTCAGAACAAAAACTTTAGCATTGAAAGAAGAGATCCCCATTGGCTTTACAAGGCATGGAGTGATGAAATTCTTGTCGATATTATCTTTAAATGTAGTGGCGATATCTACTTTGATGAAGAGATTAGGTCTCACGTCAGACGTATCAACTATTATGATCGTTACATCAACGCCATAAGCCCTGAGGACTTTATTGTCATTAAGGCCGCGGCCCACCAAGAACATAACCCTCATCACTGGCACGATGCCCTCGCCGTCCTCACTCGAGGTGAATTGGATTGGGATTATCTGTTAAGGCGCTCTCGGTATGCTCCCCGCAGAATGCTTGCTCTTCTCATCTATGGCCAATCAAATGATATTGCTGTTCCCAATGGAGTCATTCAAAAACTTTATCGAACATTATATGAACCACCGGCCCATATTCCAACAAATATATTTCATCCTTACCGTGAGAATTTAGGCTCCAAAGAAAGTCCTCAAAAAGATGATGAGATCATTGAGCCTTTTATTTATATCAAAGGTAAAATTATTGAAGCTCTCACTAAAGATGAAAGAATCGCCGAACATGATATTAAAATTTATGTTTCTCATAAAACAGTTCTCGCCCGTGGGGAAGTTTTTAATGAGGATCAAAAAATGGCCGTGAACGAAGTTATTCAGAAGATTGCTCCTGATTTTGAAATTAAAAATCAACTCAAAATGAGAGAGCTCATAGCTCCTGAGGGCAGTGAGGCCATTAAATGATTCGTATTGCTGCAGTCGGAGATATTCATTTTGATCGAAAATCCCATAACCGTTTACGCCAGCATTTTCATGGATTGGCCGAAAAGGCGGATCTTTTTCTTCTGGCGGGTGATTTGACTCAGACTGGCCACCCTGAAGAGGTTCAGATTTTGGCAGACGATCTCATTGATTGTCCCATTCCTGTTGTCGCAGTTTTAGGCAACCATGATTATCACCTAGATCAAGTCGAACAGATGCATCAAATTTTAAAAAAAGCAGGGGTGAGGGTCTTGGAGAAAAACACCATCATCATGAACATCAATGAACAGAGAGTTGGTATTGCAGGCATTAAAGGATTTGGAGGCGGTTTTGTGGGTGCCTGTGGTTCTGATTTTGGTGAGCCTGAAATGAAAGCTTTTATGAGGCATTCAAAAAATGAGGCCCAGGAATTAGAAAATATGATTAAAACCATGGATTGTGATTATAAAATAGTTCTTCTTCATTATTCACCAACGACTCAAACACTTATAGGTGAAAGAAAAGAAATATATCCATTTCTGGGCAGTTATTATTTGTCCGAGGCCATTGATCATGGAAAAGTCGACATTGTCTTTCATGGTCACGCGCATTCAGGAATTGAAAAAGGTGTTACGCCGGGAGGGGTTCCAGTCAGAAACGTGGCCCAACCAGTGATCAGACATGCTTTTAATATTTATACGCTAGAAAAAAACGATCACAGGCACTTAGATTTTAACGATTCAACAGTTTGATGTTCAAGAGCTGTCACTCTTAGGTGATACTTCTGTTTAAGTCTCATCCAATCCTTCACATACTTACAAGCATATTCCACATTTACCGGTAACCACCGATCAATGCTTTTTGATCCTTTGCTACGATTATACTTTTTAGAAGTAATGACTAGATTTTCTGGATCATTTGCAAATGTCATGCGTTGAAGGGCCGTCCAATCTTTTCCTCCAGTCAAATAAGCATGTTTTAAAGGAATGAGGTGATCAATATCAACTAACTGAGCACGAGTAAAACGTTGCGGATAATAATAATCTAACCATAAACCATTTTGAACGGTGCAACCATTTTTATTCATAATCACTTCACTTTCAGAACGAGCGATAAGAATTTCTTGCCTTGAGTTCTGGCAATCATGATCGGCGTCTATCCAGTGTTTCCATTCTTTGCGTTTGTACTTAGCTCCTTGCGCATCAGCATAAATTGAAAAACTTAAAACGAGACATAAAAGAAGAAGTTTGGTCATAAAATTATTATCCATTCACTTTTTAATTTTGTCTTTATTTTATGATTCTTAATATGTGTTACAGGCCCCTTACTTTACCTTTTCTTTTTCATGGACTGCACCCAAACATAAATCGCAGGAATGTCATTTTTAAGTTTTGTGATGGGTCTCATCAACTTAGTTTTTCGCTTAGGAATAAAATCATCTGGTAAAATATGTGGATATTTTCCTGTCATTACTTTTGCTGTGATGACTTCAAGGGGAGCATCCACTATTTCTGGACCAATGGCCCCACGCAAATTGGGATCACGGTTATGGCAACTGATACAGTTAGAGAAATATAATCTTCTTCCTTTATTTAAAGTGGCCTGATCTGCAGCAAAAATAAAAGAAGAAAACAAAAAGAATGAGATGAGATTTAGCATGTGTTTATTTTAACTTAGATGGAAAGGAGTGATCTACAACGAAATCAAAATGCGCGACACGCAACCAGGGTAAAAGATCATTTAAGTGACCTCGTCAGATCATATCTATAAAAACTTTACCACCCATCATAAAATCATTTGAAAGACCTTTTTGGCCACCTTACGGTCGCGCCACGAAAGGAGTTTTCCTGAAAACAATCATCTTCATGATGGTATTAATATTTATACCAAAAGCCTTTGGGAGTTCAGAAAAGTTGGTCACTTGCCAAGGTTTGTATATCGTTGTCGACGTGATCATCAATACAAAAAATGAGCTGAAGGGCACCGTTTCATCTTTCTCAAAAGCATGGAATGTAGAGGCATGGGCAACAGAAAACTCTCTCACCTTTAAAAACATTGACCATAAAAATACATTTAAACTTTTTATTAATACTGATGAAGAAATTCGAGTTGGCGATTATTTTGGATTTAAATCAGATTTCCTTACACAATCTATCAATACTCCACTTGTCTGTAAGATCAATAGTCTTTTTTAGACCTAGACTCCTGCATATTGTTTTTCTATGATTTTCTCATGAAAAAACTTTTTTTTATTGCTGCCTCCTTCTTAGTTTTCTCTAATCTTTATGCTTCAAATGATCCTCAAGGATGGAATACCCCTGATTGGAGCCCAGAAGCAAAAATTCCTACAGAGGGGCATCGGGCCAATATTTTTCAGTTGGAAGATAAAGAATGGAAAGTTGCCATTGAACGCGGTCAAGTTCATGCCTCAGTCTGGCCTATTGAAGATACAGGAGTGCTTTTACCTTTAATACCGATTGAAAAACTTTTTGCCGGTGATACTAAAAATCCCATTCGTAACCAAATATCTAAAACATTTAAAAAAGTGCTTGGCCTTAATTCCATGCCAGAACTTTATGAATGGTTAGGTTTAGCTCCATATCCCAAAGAGGATGCTACAGGCATTTACAAAATTGCTTACCCTAATGGAAAACGTCCTGACTATCCGATGGGTTTAGGAAAAATAAAAACGTCCCATGGAATGGGTGCCACTTTTAGTTGTACGGCCTGCCATGCAAGTTCACTTTTTGGCAAAACAGTTTTTGGTCTGCCCAATAAAAAGCTTCGTGGAGCTCAATTCTATCATTTTGGAAAAAAATATGTGAAGTTCGCTACAAAATCCTTATTCATGGCCAGTGTGGAACATGATAAAAATGATCTCATCATGTTTTTAAATCTTAAAAAAGGTTTAAATGCCGCTGGTACTCGTGCTTCAGCGGCACGAGGTTTAGATACTCCTATGGCACAAGTTTCTGCGGGGCTTGCCGTAAGAGATAATAGTCCTGATGCTCTTATTCTTCCCGAATTAGTGGCACATCCCAAAATGGATCCTTTAAAAGAAAAAAATGCCACTGTAGACACTAAACCTGCCACATGGTGGAACGTTAAATATAAAACACGTTTTCTCCATGATGGATCTCTTGAAGGCAATCCTGTTCCTCAGAACATTATCTGGAATGAAATCGCTCGTGCCACAAGCATGCCTAAATTAGAAGAATGGTTTAAAAATAATAAATTGATCGTACGAGATCTCACAGCGGCCGTGTTTGCAGCACGGCCTCCAAGATTCACTGACTTTTTTCCGGCCAAAAAAATTAGTCTACTAAAGGCCAAAGAGGGCGAAGTCATATTTAATAATCGTTGTGCCAAATGCCACGGGCACTATGACAAGGCCTGGAATACTCCTCATGCAAATTCACTAAATGAGGTCGAAATTCTAGAAACTGTTAAAGTTCGTTATCATGAAACCACGCCTGTTAAAGATGTTGGTACGGACAAAGCACGCCATGAAAGTATGGTTGTGATTGCAGGGCCAGTAAACGACCTAAATGTTTCAAAAGTTACTGGCACAAAACTTGTGCCTCAAGTTGGGTACGTGCCTCCTCCATTGGTAGGCGTATGGGCCCGGTGGCCATACTTTCACAATAATTCCGCACCTACCCTATGTGCAGTCTTAACTCCTCATAAAAAACGCCCCAAAGAATATTGGGCAGGCGCTCCTATTGATAAAGAAATAGATTTTGATAGCGAATGTAATGGCTATCCTTTGGGATCAAAAGTTCCTGAAATGTGGAAAAAAGATAAGTTCTTCCATTTTGATACGACTAAACCAGGGCTTGAAAATATGGGCCACGAGAAAATGTTCATGCAAGACGGAAAAGAAATTTTAAGCTCTGGAGAAAAGATGGCACTCATCCAATTTTTGCAAACGCTTTAATGAGAGCTCTCTTTTTTTTATTCATATCCTTTTCTGTTTGGGGAGAACAACCCACTCTTTTACGGGCCGACCTCAATACAGAGTTTGATAATGGTTATCATGAGGATCGTTTTAATCGTGTGATTGATTTTATCTATTCTCATTATGCTCCCATTATTGAGTCACGCGGTGGCGCCCTAATCATTAAAAAAGATTGGAATGATGGCGCAGTAAATGCTTTTGCCGAGCGTGAAGGAGATGAATATCGTCTTGAAATATTAGGTGGACTTTCACGTTATTCTTTAATTTCTGAAGATGCGTTCATCACTCTAATTTGTCACGAACTCGGTCATCTCTTAGGTGGATATCCAAAAGGTGGGACAATAAGTGTTGAGGCCCAATCTGACTACTACAGTACGGCCAAGTGTGTGAGACGACTTTTTCCACATTGGAGTGAGTGGAGAAACCCAGAGGTGAGCTCTCCAGGGCCACAAGACATTTCTTTTGCAGAAACTAAATGCAAAATCTCATTTCCGGATGAAGGTTATGAAACTTGTGTACGTTCAATGAATGCCTCATGGAAAATTTCTCAACTTTGGGGAAAACTTGATCGGAATAAACGTCCAAGTTATCTAAAGCCTGATAGCACGCGCGTAAGAGTGACTCAAGCCTCACATCCATCGGCCCAATGTCGTTTAGACACCTATGTGGCAGGCGCTTTATGCCCCGTGGACTATAAGGTTGATTTTAGCTATGAGAATGAAAAAGTCGGTGCCTGTGGGAAATGGTTTCAAGAAGCATTCCAAAGACCGCTTTGCTGGTATAAAACACTAAAGAAATAACTCTTTTATTCTATCAATTCACATCTGCTGCTGCTATCATGATTTCACATAAAATCAGGATATTCTTTGAAGCCAAGCGACTCGGTGTTATCACATATAGGCCCCACAGAACTTAAGGCGCTGACCTTTTACCAGCAGGAACTTAAGAAAAACCTACCTCAGCACATTTTTAAACGCACTCCTGGTCGAGTGACCTATATGCTGAGTTTTTTATTAATGAATGTTTCCCTTATTTACCTTGTCATTCATTTTGACCCAGCATGGTATTTAAAACTTCTTTGTGGTTTTCTTATTGGGCAATTTAATGCAGGACTGGCCTTTGTTGCCCACGAAACTCTTCATGGCTCTATTCTCAAAAATCGCCACCTGCAAGACCTCGTTGGCATGATTGGTTTTGGACCCTTCTTAGTATCTCCAACCTACTGGCGTTATTGGCACAATACTCTTCACCACGGTAATACTCAGTTAATATATCGTGATCCTGATGCATTCCCTACTCTTTCAGTTTATAAACGCAGCAAATTCATGCGTGTGGTTTTTGAATTGGCCCCTGGTTCAAATCATCCTGCGAGCTATTTTTATTTTTTTTACTGGTTCTCTTTTCAATCAGTTTTGAACCAGTCTTATATGCGTTTTAAAAATAAGATGTGGGCAAACATGAATCACTCACGTGTGAGTAAAGAGTTTATCTTCATCTGCCTTATGGCCTTCGGTTATTTATCTCTTGTAGGGCCCGAGAACTTTTTATGGCTCGTAGTCATTCCTATGCTTATTCAGAACTACGTGATTCTTAGTTACATCACTACAAATCACAATGCTTCTCCTTTAACCAAAATTAATGATCCTCTCGAAAATTCATTAACGGTGACGACAAATGCTCTCTGGGATTTTTTACATTTGAACTTCGGGTATCATGTTGAGCATCATCTTTTCCCTAGAGTCTCTGGTCGCCATTCAAAAATAGTTCATCAAACATTAAAAGAAATGTACCCAGAAAAATTCAAACATATGCCTAAGTGGAAAGCTCTAAAATATATTTATCAAACTCCTCGTATTTACAAAAACTCCAACGTATTAATTCACCCTAAAACGCTCAAGCAATACCCTACACTGTAAACTCACCTTTACTTAACCATAATTTAACTGCAAGTTTTTTTAGATCCGCTAAACTACTAGTATCCAATTAAAAGGACACGGAGGTTCACATGCGGATAAAGCTCATCCTATTGCTTATAATTACACTTCTTTCTAACCACATTTTTGCATCTGAAAAACTTAGGGTCATAACTTTCAACATTTGGGGACTAAAAGGATTTTTACTTAAGAATCCAAAACGTATTGCCTATATCGAAGATGTTATCAATCATTCGGGTGCAGACATTGTCGGTATACAAGAATCATTTAACGAACACATCACTTATCGTCTTCGTCATTTATCAAATTATCCTTATAGTATCCAAGGACCTGGTCGACTGATTTATCAGTTTCAAAAAAGTGGTCTTTTGATCCTTTCAAAATATCCCATTGAAAAAAGATACATTCATCGATTTAAAGCTTGTGCTGATTTGAGCTGTTTCGAACCCAAGGGCACAGTGATGGCCGCCATCACTCTACCATCAGGAACAAAACTGAACGTCTTTAATTCACACTTTGCGTCTGGATCAGTAGACCCAACAAGAGTCAAACAAGCTCAAGAATTATTAAATATGATTGAAAAGTATTCATCTGACACTCTTGCAATCTCCGTTGGTGATTATAATTCACATACAAATTCAACACCTATTCAAAAAATGCAAACACAGATGGTAGACTCCTACATGACTTATGTAGAACAACATCCGGAGCTTAGCAAAACAGAAAAAGAGGGCCTAACTTGGGATGGACGTAATAATCCAAACACTGGAGGAAACTCACGCTCAGGGAGAAAACAGAATCTTCGTTTTGATTACATTTTTACTAAAAATAGTTACGCTGATCAAATTCAAGTAGAACGATCAAAAGTTGTCTTCAATACTCCGTCTCCTGTCGGATTTTTGTCAGATCACTATGGTGTTCAAACTGATTTTATAATCAATCCATGAAGATCAAACATATCCTGGTTAAACACGAGTTCGAAGCCAAGGATATTCAAAAAAAGTTAAATGAGGGGAAAAGTTTTGAGGATCTCGCTCGAGACTTCTCCCTTTGTCCATCTGCTAAAAATGGTGGAGATCTAGGTGATTGTAAGAAAGGCCAAATGGTTCCTCCATTTGAAAAAGCGTTTCTAGCTCTCAAAGTTGATGAAATATCAGGCATTGTAAAAACTCCTTTTGGCCATCACCTCATCAAACGTATTTCCTAGGTAGAAAATTCATTTACCCCTTTAAGTCCAATAAACTTGAAATTGTAATAAATTCACAGTACCTATGGGCTTCTTTAATTAACCTTTAGAATGCGATTTTAACTCAGAGGGCACTTATGACGACTGCAATACCGACACAACCAACCAACTCGTTTAGAATTGCTCTTCATTTAGACTATCCTGAGTCAAGAATGGATAATTTGTTACTCAACGCTCTTAGAGAACAAGAGGAGAATGACGAACTTAAGGCCATTTCTCGTACTGCTCTTAAAGAACTTTTTGGTAAAAAAAGAATTGTCATCAAAGGCCAACGTGCAAAATCATCTTCATCACTCGCTAAGGGAACAACCTACGTTGACATCTTGGGTTACTAATTTTCAGGAGTGATTCATTTAGGTTTTACGAACAAGGGCAGTAAGACCCTTTAGAAAACTTCTTAAAAACTGATCTCCGCAGGGTCGAAAATTAGGATGCCCGTCCTTACGAAAAAAAGCACTAAGTTCAGATTTTGAAATAGTAAAACCAGATTGTGATAAAAGTTCCAGAATATCTTCGTCTTTAAGTTCGAAGGCAACACGAAGTTTTTTTAAAACCACATTATTAGTCGGAAGTTCGGCCGGTATGGGCGGACGGCCTTCTTCCTTGCCGCGTCTTAAATAAATAAGTCCATTAAGAAAATGGGACATGACATTCTGGCGGCATTCAACAAATCCGGGCTCATCATCACGTTTAATAAAGGCATTCATATCAGACTGGGTAACCTTACCCCCACCCAATTCGACGATCTCAACCAGCTTAAATTCGCTAATATTAAGCATATAACGAATGCTTCTAATGACATCATTATTAATCATTGAATCCTTCTCACTAAATGTTCAAGTCCGTTTAATTTAATTTCATACAACAAACCTAAAAGATGGCCCAGTTTACCTTCAGGAAATCCAGAAGATTGAAACCAAACGACATAACTTTCGGGCAGATCAATGAGGGGAGTCCCTTGGTATTTACCAAAAGGCATTTGAGTTCGGGCCAGCATTTCAAGTTCATTAACTTCGTTTGTCATAGGAATATCTTAACAGAATGGATCAAAATTACTTTTTGCCAGCATTCTTTTTTAAGTGTTTTAAGATGGCCGTTACTGCTTTTTCCACGTCTAAAGGCACTCTATCACGAAAGATAGAGGCCAGAGATGAGTCTGGAGTCACATGATTTGTATAAGAAAAAAGAGTTTTTCCGCCCTCAAATGGAACAAAATGGACGACACCAACAGTGTCTTTAAGTTGATTCCCGCTAACAAAAACCCAACTCAACTCATAAGCATCCCCCACTATTTTAGAGATACTTTTTGTTGTATAGATTGAGTTTTTAATGGGCCAAGGCATTTTCATTTCAGCGTCGATGTATGAAGCACCATCTTCTACTTTTGAAACATGAGATTTAATGAGATCAGGAACAAACTTACTGTGACTGTTAAAATCAGAATATACATCCACATTTTCTTTAGGAGTATGTGGAATGATTGAGATGATTGTCACTTCTGGCCAAATTTTGCCTTCAATCATCTTCACACGTTTAACAAATTTTCCACTTTTAAGAATCGCCATGTCTTCGGGGCTTACTTCAATGCCAGCAAAGCTTGAAAAAGAAAACACAAAAAGAGACAAGATCAGCATAAATTTATTCATGCATCTATTTTAAGTGATCTTTTTAGATTTGTAATCCTAAACAAAGCACAAAACAACATTTTTAAATATGTAACCCATGGTGGATAAGAACATCTTTTTTCGAAATATTTTCCCTTTCCGCACGAAGATGGAAAGGGCATGGACAAAATAAAACTCGTATCAAAGTAAAGGCCACAGAGATGGCCTTTACTTAATCAATCTATTCTTGAGAGATTTCTGCAACTACTCGACGATTTTCTTTACGACCAGAGGCCGTATTATTACTTGCAATAGGTTTAGATTCTCCATAACCGTAGGAAGAAAGTCTTGAAGACCCTATTTCTAATTTTTCAATTAAGTAAGTCTTCACAGATGCCGCACGCTGCTCAGAGAGTCTTCTGTTGTATTCAGCGTTCCCCACATTATCCGTATGGCCCTGAATCTCAGCAATAGTTCCTTTATGCTCTTTTAAAAAACTTGCAAGTTCTTCAACTGATGCTTTTGAATCTTCAGTAAGTACAGCACTTCCTACTGCAAAAAGGACCTCAACTTTAATGGATGCTTTTTCTTTAATTTTACAACCATAATCGTTCACCTCCATACCCTCTTCAGTTCCTGGACATTTATCTTTAGCATCCACAACACCATCTTTATCGGCATCCATTTCAACAGGTACAACCGGAACCTGTTCAGCAGGTGGTTGAGTCTGTTTTTTTTCTTGAGGCCCGCCAAAATAAAATGTTAATAAGAGTTGTGGAGAAATGATGTGCATTTCAGTCATTGTAACTTGATTTTTCTCTCCAGGCATTTTGTTGATGAATGTGTAATCAACTATTGCTGATGCCACAAGACTTTGGGATAAAGCATATTGAAAACCTGCACGTGCTTTAGCTGCTAGTTTGAGATTATTTTCTGTATTGGCATGACTAAGATCTGCTGCTCCGGCCCCAATACCTAAGATGGTAGAAAATCGATGTTGAGGTGCAAGTCTTAATGTATATAGAAAGTCATAAGTTTTAGCGTTTATATCGACACCCTCAAAGTCATAACGAGTGTAGTTAAATTCAATGGCATGAGGAGATGAAAGATGGTAACGAGCATGAAAACTATAGTTAAAATCTTCATTGGCCTCATCATCAAAATCATTACTTAAAACAGGAATAGACCATCCAGCACCGCCTCCTATACCAAATCTTCCAGAAAGATCATACTGATTGGCCTGGGCCGTACCAAAGGCCAACATAAGCCCAAGTGTAGTGATCATTTTTGTTTTCATATCAAACCCCTTTAAAAAATATTCTTAAATTGATTATGAATACTTTTCTATGACTTACATCTGAAGCTTTCCTAAAGAAAACGGCTTTTGTCTTAAACATTGCTTCAAAAGGCATATTCGGGGTCATAAAACAGAAGATGAGACTATGAAATGATGATTCTGTTATCAGAACCTCAAGTCCCGATAAAAAAAAATTATTGGCCAAATGGAAAAATCCAAAAAATTACCACATTAATCATGGCCAAGATAAAAGCACCTAGGATAGCCGGCCCCCAACCTTTAATGTAAAAATCCTTAAGCATTCCGGCAGCTGTTCTTAGTATAATGGCATTCACTACAAACGTAAAAAGTCCCAACGTCAAAATATTCACAGGAAGAGTTAAAAGCAAAAGAAGTGGCCTTAAGATCATATTTAAAAAACCAACAACAAGACTCGCCATCATAGCAGTCCCAAAACTAGCAAGCTGAAAACCTTTAACAATCCTAGAGGTTAAAAATAATGCAAAAGCAGATAAGATCCAAACTAAAAATAAATGATACATAAATTCCTTTTATTCAAGTGTGCGTTCTTAAAACAATTCAATATCAAATAGAGAAGAAATAAACAAGGTGCAGGTATGGCCTTCTTCGATGACTAGAGCGGCTTATTTTTATTCTATGTCGACTTTAGTTATTAGGATGATAAGTTTCTGGATTTTATATATCTGTCAGAGGATTCTCAGTTTATCAAAACATGTGGACATTTATGCAGTTCTTATCAATCACAAGACATGAGAGATTTAAAAGATCATTTGTTTTAAACAGAATACAGATCCACCAGATTTAAGGTACTCACTGGTATCCACCTCATGAACAATGAAGCCTCGAAGTTTAAGTTCTTTTACAGTTTGAATACAATCTTTTTGTATGATGACATTTTTTCCGTCTGGACAATGGGCATTCCCTGCAAGTTTGGCTAATGACTCTTGAGGATTTAATTCAATCAGGTCTGGAAATGATTGAATCAAGGTCTTAATGCCTTCCGGAGAAAATGCTTCTCTGACAAAACCAGCACACTTAGAGTTGAAAATCGATAAGCACGTATCGAGGTGATAAAAACGAGGATTAAGTAGTTCCAATTTTATACACTCTTTAGTTATCACTTTATCAACTTCATTTAATATATCAATTGATGTTCTAAACCCAAACCCCGCAAAAACTCTTCCTGACTCAAAATCACATAAGAGATCCCCAGATCCTTCAAGGTCTCCACTGTGTGTTAACTCATAAATCTTATAACCAAGGTTTTTAAAAACATCTTTTATCAGGGGTACCTCCCCCTTCCTTTGTTCAGCATGCATATGACTCATCAGCACGCACTTAAGGCCATCCTGATCTAAAAAAGGAAAGGACTGGTTCGCGCAAAAAACCATATCAGGATAATCATGTTCGCCCGAAACCACTTTGATCGAGCAGCCGATTTTTTCATAGGTTGATTTAAGTATAGTCCATTGGTCTTGTGCTTGTTTCTTATCCACGACCTTTAAATGGCCTGTCTCATCGGTCATATGAACATTAATCGAGTATCTAATGTCAAACGCTTCAGGAGAAACCATTAAAGCAGTCAATGGGTATTTCATTTTTTGCACTCGTCACGACAAAGGTAGGCATTCGGTTGAGTACAAGGATCTACATAATCAGTACAATAATCATAATTTGTTCCACACATGGGAAGTTTGGGTCCATTCATTGCACAACGATTAATTGAAATCAGATGATTAACCGTTTCCGGGGCTTGAGAATTTCCACTTATACTCAGACGATCGATCCACTGACTCAGATTTCCAAGATCTTGCCCTTTCTCAAGGGTCAGATTGGCGAAACTAGACTCTCCAATATTATAGGCCCCAGCACATGCCAATAGAATCATATCAGGAGTAACATCAGTGTAATTGTTGTTAAAATCATAAGCACACATTCTTAATTTTGTTATTGTAAGGAGAAAATTTGCCTCATAGTTTTTTTTATTTCCAAAATATCCAGTTGAAAAATCGACTTTTAAATCGTTTCCACCCAATTGTTCCCAAGCATTTGCCATGACTTGTCTGCGACGAAATGATTCTAAAAAAGAGATTCCTTTATTTAATTCATCTTTATACTTATTTAGCTTTTTAGTGGCCCCCTTCATTCCTTGAAGTTTTCTCACTATCCTTTCATTCTCTTCATTCACAGATATTTGATTTGCAATATGCCTTTCCCAATAAATTGAACCTTTTTTAATGATCTCGCCCATTTCACTGAGTGTGCCAGAGGTAAACTGGCTCAACCCGACAACATTTGTATGGCTGGCACTACCTTCCCAACCAGAAGACTCTCTTAATAAAAGGCAGAGTAGAATTTCGACGTTGGCATCTTGAAAAATGACTTTGAATTTTTCAGTTATATAAGGCCTGTATACATCTTTGTAGAGGAGCTCATTTTTAGTCGTAGACTGGCAACCACTGTACATGTCTGATCTGGGAAAACTATCCATCTCACATATATTGGCATTTAAAGCAGGAAACCCTTCATTATTAATTTGATCAAGTAGCTTAAAATAATACTGATCATCTGCCAATGCAACAGAGGCAAAAGAAAAAACAAAGATACTCATGACGTATTTTAAGATGAATCCCATGCTTTATTGTAAGATATCTAGGCCTTTTTTTCACTAAAACATCTTATGGAATTTGTTACCTATTCGTCAGGAAGAAACGGGAAAGTATATGAATGAGTCATTTTTTAAATAGACGGTATAACTCTCAATTTTTTATCAAAACGACTGATATACGTACAGCGCTGGCAAAGATCTTCCACTAACTTATGCTGAAGAAAACCATTTCTTATCTTTTGTAATCTTTCAGACCCCAGAACTTCTTCAAAACTTTGTTCTAATACATTCCCAAGGGGAATGCCTGCTTCCTTATCAAAACAACATGGTACAACAGTGCCATCGGCATGAATCCCAATCTGCTGGGATAAGGCGTGACAAAAACCATGTTCACTGCGAATGGGATCTCCAAATGAAGGCCACTCAAACTTCGTATCAAAGTGGAAATAGATTCTTCCAATAAGGTTTTTGCTCTTATTTAGGCGTGCGTCTACACGCTCATTAATTGAAACCTGAAAAAACTCAGTGATATGGTCAATGATTGACTGATTTTCTACTTTGTCACCTTTAACACTTGGCAAATTCCATAATCGGTAATTAATATAAAGTTCAGGCCTCTGAATTAAGGCCTCTTTTGAAAACTGAAGGATGTCGTATAAATAAGGGCGAATGTCTTTGTCAGGAAAATTATCTTTAAAACTATGAAGTGAAAAATTTATTTGTCTAATACAAGTGGCATTAAAAAAGACATCAAATCCAAATTTACTTAAAAATGTTCCGTTGGTCGTGAGATGAACAACAGCTTTTTCTTCATTACAAATCTGCAGAATTTCTTCAAAGTCAGGATGTGCTAAAGGCTCTCCCATAAGATGTAAACAGATCTGCTCAGTGTGGGGGAGAACTTCTTTAAGAATTTTTCGAAACTGATCCGTACTAAGGATCTTTTTATCACGCTCAACCACAGGACAGAATGTGCACTGAAGATTGCAGATGTTAGAAATTTCTATGTATGTCTTTAGGAAGCGCATACTCTGCTTTACCACAACCCGGGCCTTGAGTCATGTATTTGACAAGTGGCCAAGACCTTAAAATTTAAACAAAAGCTACCATGGTTTATTTATATAACCTGAATTAAATGAATCAATGCCAGAAACATTCATTCATCTTGACAAAAAAAATGCAACAGACCATAGGATACCACTTTTAGGGGTATAATTCTCCACTCTTGAGCCCGATCTTCATCTATCAGATAATACCTACGGGTGAAAACTTTTAAACAAACCGTTATCAACATTCACGGCGCAGGCCCCAAACATTATCGTTCGCTAGAGGACGGCTCAGGTGATTGGCAGGCCCAGCTTCCCACACATTTAGGTTCAGACTATAAAGTCCTTTCACCACAGATGCCATCACCAAAAAATCCATCATTTGAAGAATGGAAAATTCTTTTTGAAAAATATCTTCTTAGGGCCCGTGGAGATCTCATTTTTGTTGGCCATTCTCTAGGGGGCTCATTTTTACTTAAGTATATATCCGAAAATATAATCCCACAAAAGATCTTAGCTCTTCTTTTAGTTGCAACCCCTTTTAAGACAATAAAAGGATTTGAGGCACCCACTGACTACACGTCTTTAAAAAAAATACAGAATATTTTTTTGTATCACAGTATGGATGATGTAGAAGTTCCCTATGCCCATGCCCTCATGTATAACGAACTCATGCAAGGGAACCTAAAAACATATTTCAATCAAGGGCATTTTTTCAAAAGAAAAGAATTTCCAGACATTATCCAAGATATCCATCATATTGCTAGTTCCGTTTCTCAAAACACAGAAAACACTCACATATAAAAATGTCATTTTTGGAAATTAGGATTTGAATTTATAAAGATAAAGTCCGCGAGGAGAAGCAACTTTCCACAACCTTTTTGTTTTCTGAGGACCATTCAAGATATAACTAAACTGATCAAGAGAAAGCTTTCCTCGTCCAACGAGCCAAAGGGCACTTACGAGATGACGAACCATTTGTTTTAAAAATCCGGTCCCCTCAATTCTTAATTGATAACACTGCCTTAAATCAGGATGAATGATAAAAAGATCTGACTGAGGCAAAACGGTATGAGGATTTACTTCAGAGACTTCACAAAACAAGATCTCTCGTATTGTCGTTTTCACATTACTTCCGGCAGAACAAAAATTTCTGAAATCATGTTGACCTACCATCATCCGGGCACACTCTTTCATGAGTTCAAGATCTAATTGATAAGGATGGTTAGAAATGAATTTTTGATCATTACATGTCATTTTAAGTCTGGTCGTAAAAAGATATCTATATTCTTTCGATTTATGACCTGTTGTTGGTTGATATGGGCCTTCACAGGGCATAAGACTCACACATCTAATCTGTAAGGGAAGAATCTGGTTAAGCTGAATAAGAAACAAATCACTCTCTATTTCATATTCTGTTGTTAATTTCACAATCTGCTCAATTGCATGGACACCAGTATCTGTTCTTGAAGCGCTCATGGTGCTTATTTTTCCACTTAATATCTTCCCTAACGCTAAATTTAAATCGTTTTGAACTGTATCAATGCCCTTCTGCCATTGAAATCCGAAATAATTTGTTCCATCGTATTGAATGATAGCTTTGTAATAATTCATTAAGTTTGGTTATTTGGATTTTAGGAGAATGTGCTGATAGGTCTCTGCAGTTAGAGTCTCTTCAAATTTAATCCCGGCCTTGAACTCACCCATTTTTACGCCCCAGACTCTTCCTCAGGGGTTACGCATCTAAATTGAATTAGTTTTCGGCCACTTACGGCCCAGCGTAAAGGCCAACTCAAAAATAATTGTTATTCTTTTCATCAATTTTCTGAACCGGAGTTGATTGATGAGTAAGAAAA
>Ga0247844_1001888_pt1 | contig 36170 bp, 31 predicted proteins | sample LaCtaG_FD_192421 | JGI IMG/M metagenome (GOLD analysis project Ga0247844, IMG submission 192421) | Freshwater microbial communities from meromictic Lake La Cruz, Castile-La Mancha, Spain - LaCruzMarch201714.5m_1 | ecosystem: Environmental > Aquatic > Freshwater > Lake | place: Spain: Castile-La... | reverse complement strand
GAACTACGGGTTACCCGTCAACTCACGAATAAGGGATTTTCTATTTTTTACTTAGTCGTCCGTTGCGTGTATGCTGCCAATATAAAATGCCTCCTGACCACTCGCGCTGTTGCACGAAACCATCAGAGGGCATATATTTTTTTGAGTATTTGGGTTGGTGGGCATAAGGGTTACATTTTGATTTAACTCGGGCAAATGTAAAATGCCGTGTCCAAACCCCCAACCTTCCTGCCAAATTTATTTTTGCCTGAACCTCAGATATTCAAACTATCCAAGGGGCTTTTGAGTTTTCCCCAACCTTTTTTCGTGATATGGGTGTAAATTTCTGTAGTCTTTGAACTAGCATGTCCCAACAATTCCTGAATGTAACGCAAGTCTACGCCTTTTTCGAGCAGGTGGGTGGCAAAGGAATGTCGCAGCGTGTGCACCGTAGCTTCTAGGTTGATCATAGAGCGCTTTTTGGCTTGGGTGAAAATCTCCTGAACGCTACGCTCGCTGTATTGTCCCCCATTGGAGCCTTCAAAGAGCCACTCAACGGGCTTGTATAATTCAATATAATGCTTCAGGTGTTCCCACGCCTTTTCTGAAAGGAGGGTGCAGCGGTCTTTGTTGCCTTTTCCAGAGCGCACAAAAAGCCGCTCTTTTTCAGGCTGAAGGTCTGGCAAACGCAGGGCAATCAACTCACCCAAACGCAGGCCTCCAGAATAAATAAGCATGAGTATACATCGGTGTTTGAGATTATCTACCGAGCGCAAAAGCGCACTCACTTCTTCCTCAGTGAGTACTTTGGGCAGTTTTTGGGGCTTTTTGGGCTGGAAAAGTCCCTTTATTTTGTCTTCTTGGTCGATAACCGATGCATAAAACATCTTGATGGCGCTCATTACTTGACCTTGCTGCGAAACACTGATGTTGCGTTCCTTGATGAGCATCGTAAGGTAGTCATTGATCTGCTTTCGAGCAATCTGGCTGGGTTTGATGCCGTCATAATGCTTGATAAACTGCCGAAAACAGTTCTTGTAGCTCTTGACGGTGCGCCAACTGTACCGTTTCAGGATGAGCACCTGTTCCAGTGCGACAACGGCTGCTTCATAACATGCAGGAACCACTGTTGGCTGCGGTTTTCGCTCGGGAATGGGCGCATCCAAACGCTCAGGTATGTCTTCAGCAGGGGTAAATGCCCATTGCAAAACCCTTGCATCGAAATACTTCTGTAAAAACCGCAGGGTCAGTTTGGTGTACGGCACCGTCCAAACCTTCCATTGAGGCTCCCAGTGGCGGCCATGCATACTTTTGACCACCGAAAGATGCGCAGGCACTAATTCGGGTGGCACATAGAGACAAAGCAGGGCTTTGTCCAAAGGAAAAAGGTTGACGGAAATTGCATTGGCAGGGTACACAATCTCGGCGTGCGGGGTTATGGCTGTACCCTTGCCATTGGGCGAAGGAGAGAGCGGGGGCCTGGGTTCTTCCACGTTAAGGCTGGTGCCCACAGGTGGACCGCTTTCAGGCTTAGGCGTTTTGTACAAACTGGTGGCGCCCTCCGCTTTCACAATCTCACACTCTTTAAATATAGATTTCAGGCTGCCCCATGCCTCGGAAGTGTAGGGTATATGCCAGCAATTGAGTTCAGGCGCCCAACGGCTGCCAATAATTTGTTTCATTCGACTGGGCATCGTGCTGTCGAATTCATTATGCCGGACAGATATTCGGCTCAGGTTATCGTACTGAAGTGGAGCAATGAGCAAGCGCATAAGTCAATATCTTAAAATTCGGATACAAAAAAACGACTATTTTCAATTTTAAAGCGCTGACAACCAGTTGTTTGAAAAAATAATTGATGCTAAACGGTTGCTTATCTGATTACAAACGATTAACTTTGATACCGCACTAAAATCCAATCCAATGAAAAACGAATGTCAACAATGCGGAAAAACCCTGCACGGGCGTACCGACAAAAAATTTTGCGATACAGCCTGCAAAAACGCGTTCAACTTCGCAAAGCGACGCGACACTCGAAACGAGGTAAAGGAAATTGACGGCTATCTCCACCGCAACCGGGAGATTTTGGCCACGCTGATGGGGGAGAGCAAAAAAGAGATGTTCGAACGCGCTGTACTTACCCGGGCCAAATTCAAATGGGAGTTTATGACGGGCATCTACAAAAACAAAGAGGGCAAGTGGTATCACCTCGTATACGACTACGCATGGATGGAATTTACGAATCAACAGATATTGATTGTCCGCAAAGCTTGATGGAATACTGCGCAGTCCTGTAAGGTTTTCAAAACATTTTAGGATTTCATCCCTGCTACACTTTCATCCACCAATCCCCCCTTTTCATATAAATTTTTCAGCCCCATAACGTCCGGCGGCGTACTCTTGCCCCCGGATAAAAACTGCTGAAGGCAGGTTAACTGTAACAGTATCAATATGCAACAACTGTCTAAAATCTTTACCCTCTTTGTCGCCTTCCTGCTGGCCACTGGAGCCAACGCACAAGACACCTGGTCGCTCGAACGCTGCATCCAGTACGCAAAAGACAACAACATCACCGTAAAACAGGCGCAGGCCAATGTGCGCACTGCGATGCTCTCTGAAAAACAGGCCAAGGCTTCCAGGCTTCCCAATGTGAGCGCCAATGCCAATGTGGGGGAGCAGTTCGGCTACACCATTGACCCTACAACGAACCAGTTTAACAGTGTGGCCACCACCTTTAATAGCTTGGGACTCAATACGGGTATCAACCTTTTTAGCGGAGGATTGATCAACCACAGTATCAAACAGGCTGGCTGGGACCTCAAAGCAGCCTCGGCAGATGCCGAACAACTCACCAACAACCTGGGTCTGCAAATCGCTTCGGCTTATCTCGGCATCCTGCTGGGCGAAGAACAATTGGAAAATGCCCAAAAGCGCATCTCCCAAACACAGGAACAATTGAATGTGACCCAAAAGCTCATTGACGCCGGCACATTGCCCACCGCAGACAAGTACAACATTCTGGCGCAACTTGCCCAAGGAGAACAGGCATCCGTGCAAGCCCGAAACACGGTGGAACTTTCTTACCTTAACCTAAAACAACTGCTCCAGTTGGAGCCGGATTACGACCTGCAAATCGAACGTCCGGATGTTCCAATCCCTGCGGATGCAAACCCGGATGCACTGATGCTTTCGCCCGTATACCAAACGGCCGTAGGCACACAGGCCAATATCCGCGCCGCTGATTTTCGTGTAAAAAGTGCACAAGAAGGTATTGCCTTAGCCAAATCAGCCTACTACCCGACGATTTCGGCCTTCGCGAATTTGAGCAGCAGTTATTCTTCACAGGCACGCGATTTCAGCAATCCGGTGTTGGGACCCCAGGTTTTGGGGGAGCCGACGATCTTAAATGTAAATGGTTTGGATTGGGAAATTCGGCAATACGAACCTTCCTCCATCGTCTTTCCGAAGCTTACCTACTTTGATCAAATTGACCAGAACTTTGGTCAAGGCATCGGTGCAAGCATCCAGATACCCATTTACCAAAATGGCCGTACCCGCCTCAGTGTGGAGCGGGCGCGCTTGGGTGTGCTGACCTCGCAAATGCAGCAGATTCAGACCCAACAAACGCTCAAGAACGATATACAGACGGCCATCGCCAATGCGCGTGCTGCCCGCCTGACGCTCGAGGCTGCACAAAAAACTTTTGACGCAACTGACATTGCTTACCAAAATACGGTGAAACGCCACACACTCGGCACCATCAATACCCTGGACTTGACCACTGCCCGCAACAACCGCGACATTGCCGAAACGGACCGGACTGTGGCGAAGTACGATTATGTTTTCAAATTGAAGATTTTGGATTTTTATTTGGGTAAGCCGTTGACTTTGAATTGATTATTGGGTTCTAAGAGGGGGATGGGCCACGGATGGCACGGATGAGATACGGATTTTTTTCGCTGCGTATTCGGGGTGCGACTTCAAGTCGCACCCCGAATAATTTCGCCTTGAAGTCGCACCCCGCATAATTTTTGCGCTCGACAAATAAAAAACGGGTGGCCCTCTTGAGAAGGCCGCCCGTTATATTTTTAAACTGCTTTAGTATTAATCTTCGCTGTCGTCGTCGTCGTCCACAAACTTGGACGCAGTGGCAGGTTTGGCTGCTACGCCTGCGGCGATTTTCTCCTTGATTTTCAATTCTATTTCGTCGGCTTGTTCGGGATTGTCGAGCAGGAACTGTTTGGCAGCGTCGCGGCCTTGAGCGATTTTTGCACCATTGTAGGCATACCAGGCACCACTTTTCTGGATGATATCGTACTCGGAACCAAGGTCAATGATCTCGCCTACCTTAGAAATGCCCTGACCGTATACAATGTCGAAGCTGGCGACTCGGAAAGGTGGCGCGAGTTTGTTTTTCACTACTTTCACCTTTACCTGGTTGCCTACGAGGTTGCCGTCTTTGTCTTTGATGGCTGCACCGCTCTTGCGAATGTCGAGGCGCACGGAAGCATAAAATTTCAAGGCGTTTCCGCCCGTCGTAGTTTCAGGATTGCCGAACATAACGCCGATTTTTTCGCGCAACTGGTTGATAAAGATGCAGCAGCAGCCGGTGCGTCCGATGTTACCGGTCAGTTTGCGCATGGCCTGGCTCATAAGGCGGGCTTGAAGTCCCATTTTAGAGTCGCCCATCTCGCCTTCAATTTCAGAGCGTGGAACCAGTGCCGCGACGGAGTCTATCACGAGGATATCCACCGCACCAGAACGTATGAGGTTTTCCGCGATTTCGAGGGCTTGTTCGCCGTTATCGGGTTGGCTGAAGAGGAGGTTGTTCACGTCCACGCCCAGCGCTTCGGCATAGAAGCGGTCAAAGGCGTGCTCGGCATCTATAATGGCCGCGATACCGCCTTTTTTCTGGCATTCCGCAATGGCGTGAATGGCCAGGGTGGTTTTACCAGAGGATTCCGGACCGTAGATTTCAATGATACGGCCTTTGGGCAAGCCATTGCAGCCCAGGGCGATATCGAGGCCCAGTGAGCCGGTAGAAATAGATTCGACTTCCACGGCCTGCTTGTCGCCCAGGCGCATGATAGTGCCGCGTCCGTAGGTTTTGTCGAGGCGGTCAATCGTTGATTGAAGGGTTTTAAGGCGTTCTGCTTTGTCGTCTGCCATGCTGTTGTTTAGTTTATGGATGGTAGAATTTGGTGCGTCTGGGGCTGTTTTTTGTTTGATTTTCAAGGACTTAGATTTTATATTTTTATGAAACAAGCACCGCTTTCGGGTGAATTGTGGCACAAAAATAAACAAAATGTTTTTACGCAAAACATTTTGAGGTAAGTTTTTTAAAAATATTTTGTAAACCTCGTAGGTTTTTAAAACCTACGAGGTTTCGAGCCATACGACTAACTCTTTTTCGCCACCATCGTCAAAATCGTCGCAATCGCTACCGTCTCGCCCGTTTCGTCATATATATCCACGAGCCACTTGACAATGCCTCGGGGAATGGCAGCGACACCCTCTTTCGATGGGTCGAACTCCTGCTCGATCTTTTCCTTCACAGTCAATTTCACTCCAATCGTCATGCCTGGATAAACCGGTTTGATGAAACGGCACTCATCCAGGCCATAATTGAGCAATACAGGGCCTTTTTTGGCGTCCACAAACAATCCGGCAGCTTTTGAAAGCACAAAATAACCGTGTGCCACCCGGCCCGTAAAGGGGGTGCCTTCCAGCGAAGTGGCATCCATGTGCGCATAAAAATTGTCCCCACTCACGTTGGCGAAGTTGTGGATGTCGGTCTCCGAAACGGTGTGCTTGGCCGTGATGAGTGTTTCGCCGACAAACAAATCCTCGAAGTGCTTTTTGAAAGGATGTACGGGTGTCTCGGTCTGTTGTCCACCGGTTTGGAACTGGTTCGTCACCGCAGTAATGTCCGACGGATGGCCCTGAATGGCGGTGCGCTGCATAAAGTGCAAGACCCCACGCATCCCGCCCATCTCCTCTCCCCCACCCGCTCGACCTGGGCCGCCATGCACGAGTGTTGCCAGCGGCGAGCCGTGCCCGGTACTTTCCTTGGCGGAGCTTCGGTTGAGGATATGGATACGCCCGTGGAACGCCCCGGCTTCGAGCACGTACTCGCGCATGATCTTAGGGTCGTGGGTACAGATGGTGCTGACCAGCGAGCCTTTGCCCATGTTGGCCAATTCGATGGCTTTTTCGATGCTCGAATAGGGCATCAGCGTGGAAATTGGGCCAAAACACTCGGTTTCGTGGCTGAGTGTTTTGGAAAAGGGGCTGTCGTTGAGCAACAAAATGGGCGGGAGGAACGCGCCTTTTTCTCGCGAAGCGCCCACCGTTTCAAAATCCTGCAAATTGCCAAAGGCAATGGGCGTTTCTTTGATTAAAAGATCCAAATGCTCGCGCACCCTGGCCACTTGTTGGCGGTTGATCAAAGCGCCCATACGCACACCTTCCACCGAGGGGTCGCCAACGGTAGTTTGGCCCAACGCCTTGGAAAGGGCCTTTTGAACGTCGTCGAGCAATTGCTCAGGCACCATAATACGCCGGATGGCTGTGCATTTTTGACCCGCTTTGGTGACGATTTCCCGGCGACATTCTTTGATAAAAATATCGAATTCGGGGGTGCCTGGCACGGCGTCTTCGCCCAAAATAGCGGCGTTCAGCGAGTCGGCCTCCACGGTAAAAGGCACTGAATTTTGCAAAATAGCCGGAGTGGTGCGGAGTTTTCGGCCCGTCTCGGCGGAACCAGTGAAGGTCACAACATCCTGGCTGTCCACAAAATCGAGCAGTCCGCGCCCGGTACCCACCAAGAGTTGCAGGGCGCCTTCGGGTAAAATTTTGGACTCGATGATGTCACGGAACATCGCTTCAGTAAGGAAGGAGGTTTGTTCCGAGGGTTTTACCACAGCGGGAACACCTGCCATGAGGTTGCAGCCCACTTTTTCGAGCATGCCCCAAATGGGAAAATTAAAAGCGTTGATATGTACCGCCACACCGCGTTTGGGCGTGAGAATGTGGTGGCCAACGAAGGTATTTTCCTTGGAAAGGCGAATGGTTTCACCTTCCACATGATAGGTCTCGTTAGGAAAACGGCGACGCAAGCTGGCGTTGGCGAAGAGGTTGCCGATGCCGCCCTCGATGTCTACCCAGGAATCAGCGCGGGTGGCCCCGGTTTTGTGGGAGACCTCATAGTAGTGGTCCTTGCGGTCCATAAGGTAGAGGGCCAGGGCTTTGAGCATTCGCCCACGCTCCTGGAAAGTGAGGCGGCGCAGGGCAGGATTGCCCACACGGCGAGCGTAGTCCAGGATTTCACCGTAGTCCAAGCCTTCGCTGTGGACGTTGCTAACGATTTCGCCGGTTAAGGCATGATATTGTGGAATGGCCTCACCGGAGCCTGGAGTCCAGTGGCCGAGGGTGTAGTGGTGGAGTGTGGTTGGCATAGGGGGCAAAGGTAAAAGACCGGGGAGGCCATTTCCTCAAAGTTTGGCAAGCATTTCTAAAAACGCTTCTGCCTTGATTGCTTTGACAAAAGGGAAAGGAGCTTGCGCCAAGACGTTGAAATGGCGATCGTTTGTGACCAAGAAATCAGCATTCCCGGCCACGGCTAAGTCCACGAATTTGTCATCGTCTGGGTCATTGACGATCAAGAGCCAGTGATAATGTGGTGAAATCAGTTCGACGTTAGTGAGGGATACCAGCAATCGAAGTACGTCTTGCACAGTCTCCTGGTCATATCGCTTGGCAATAATTTCTTCGTACTCGGTAATCACTTCATTGCTGAGCAAAAGTGTGCACTGACCAGCTAACAGAGCGTCAAAAATGGGGGCATATTCCGAAAAGGGGGAGAGTGAGACCAAAAAAACATTGGTATCCAACACGATGCGCATATTCTATTGCTTAATGTCGTTGAGCCATTCTTTCATGGTTTCATTGGTGTACCCACGTTCTTGCCACAAATTGCCTGTACGCTTTCGGATGCGTTCGGCAAAGAAAGTGGCCAACACCTTTTGAAGGTCCTGCATCTCTTCTTCCTTCAAATCGTATGCATATAATTTCAGGAGTTGGAGTTGGGTATTGGTGAGTGGAGGGCTGGGTTGAGGAGACATGACGTGGAATGTTTTGGCAAAAATACGATATAAAATAGCCAGGAGTGGGATTTTGTTCTAAAAAATGCCTCCCTTTAGGTATCCTGCTAATGCTTTCAATTTTTTTGCAAATCGTGATTCATCCTTTCCTAGCCTAATTCATTCCTGCCCGTGCGCCACCACCACTTTAACGGTCTTTTTTTCGCCTTTCTCGTCCTCAATTTGAAGGAAATAAATGCCTGTGGGAAGATTTCGAACCGATATTTCAGAATAGCGATCAACGTATTCGCCTACTCCCAACACGCGTCCCAAGGCATCGAATAGTAGCATTTTTCGAAGATAAATGTCTGGATGCCATACTTTAATGACATCGTTGGCAGGGTTGGGGAAAACGGTCCATGCTTGAGGTTCTTCACCCCAGAAAAGGTGATATTCACAGCCAATCAATGGAGGTGGCTGAATAAAATCAATGCAGCAATAAAGTTGATTCCAAAGATTTTCTTGCTCCGATTCCCAATGCTGGATGCGTTCCGTCAGTTTCCCTTCCTCCCAAGGCATGTAAGTGTATTGGAGAAGCATCTGGTTTGTATGTTTGGGTAGTGAAATGCCTGTACCGCACTTGAGCAGTGCCCGGCGATTGCCGGGCGGATTTTGTGCATTAAATTCGGTCCATAACCCAGTTGAATCCGGGTAACCAGGGAATGCAATTTCGGTACGCGCCGCAGTCGGGTTGCCGGGGTTGTAGCCGCTACCTCCTACTGTAAGCGGCGTACCATCTGCCCAGGTCCCGGTTATGTAGTTATAAAATTCATTGGGTTCGGTTGCTTCCCCGGTCCCGCCACCAGAATTCGGACTTCCATAAGGCATAAGGCCAAGCGGAAGCCAGGTTTCATCATAATCGTCAAAGAACCAATTATATTCAAGGGCGGTAGGACGATCTACCACATCTACAAAAAACAAGGGCGCTTTTGTCCCCCATATATCATCCAAACTATCTGCATTATAAGCAAAATAAGCACCTCTACCTGATAACAAACCATGATAATCATCTTTGGGCTGGCCCAAATCAATGTCATTGAAAACTGCCACATTGGAACTATCTGCCCTATATCCGCCCTCATACCGCCACTTATATTGGACAAAAACGGAGCGCGACAGAAACTCATTTTCAGGGCAATCATAGACAAATGCTTGTCCCCAAACCTGTACTGGATATGGATCAGCGTTTTTGGACAATAGTTGAGAGCCATCAGTGTAATAAACGAAACAAGCCATTTCGTTCGGTATCCACCAATTGCCGTCAAATAGCCGAATACCCAAAAAAGGAAACTCTCCGCGATGTGGTTCGTACTTCCCATTCCAAGTCCCTTCATCAAAAAAATCGAACTTGGCCATTGAATCGGGCCAACTAAATCCATTGTTTTCAACAAAAAACGGATTGTCTCGTGCTGGCCATCCAAATATGGAAGAGATTGGATAATCAACCACCCAATTGTCCAAATAGTCCCGACGATGTGCTTCGATTTCCGCTCTCGTCACCTTCCAAACCTTGCCGGAGTTGGGAATCCCGCGCAACCCGGCCACAAAATCCGTCTTAACAGGGTCTTGGGTTTGCGCTGAAACAAGCAAATTGTTGCCGGGGTCAATCCCCCCAAACCAAAGCCCCGCACCCCGCATAAGCGATACCGTTGAATCTTCATGTGGCACGAGAAAGGTGCCTTTTTCATCGTCGCAGAAAAGCCGTCCATCCGCATTGATGCGTACTTTTAGTTGACTGGTTTCCAGCCAAGCATGGTCCGTTGCTTGTGCCGCAGCACTGACAGCCAAAGAAGCTATAAAGGCAAAAAGCAGGAATCGTTTCTTCATTTTAAAATGGGAATGCTTAATTTTTGATCGAAGGTACTGGCAATCTGAAGACTCGTATTGCCTACTTTTTTCAAAAGTCAGGTTTCTGAGCGGCACATTAGACATTCCTTATGCTACATTCCACATTCTCCTATCTTCGCCCCCATGACCGCCTTTATCTCCCGCGCCCTGCTGCCAGATTCCGATTTTCGCTCCCTGCTCCGAGCCAATGGCTGGGGCGTGTTCGGGCAGTCGTTCGTGATGCTGTCGGCCTTGCCGTTTTCCAAAATTCCGGAGGGGGATTGGCTGTTTTTTTCGAGCCAAAATGCCGTGCGGTTTTTCTTTCAAAATGTTGAAAATCAAAAACTTGAAATACCGAAGGCGCATTGGGCGGCCCTCGGAGTTTCTACAGCCAAGGTTTTGGAATCATTCATCGGGGAAGTGGATTTTATCGGCACAGGCGAGCCAAAAGGCACTTCACAAATGTTCCGACAACACTGTGCCCGGCTGAAACTGGAAGTTGGCCCGATCATTTTCCCCGCCGCCCGTCGCTCGCGCCAGAGTGTGATGACGCTGCTGAATCTCGATTTCAAGTGTACTCATTTTGAAATTTACGATAACCAGCCCGTGCCCAAACCACCCCAACGCACCGAAAATGTGCTGGCATTCACCAGCCCCATGAACGCCGATGCCTATTTCTCCCGACACCGATTGATTCCTGGTCAACGGGTGGTCGCCATCGGTGGCACCACCGACCGTATGCTGCAACATCTCGGCATTGCCGAAGTGACCATCGCAGCCGAACCAACGGAACGGGGGCTGGCCGAGGCGGTGCTGACTTTGGGGCAGGGGTAAATTTAATAAACACATAAGGTACATAAGTACACATAAGGTTGAAAATCAAGATATTAAGTCTCCTTATGCGCCTTATGTGTTTATTAAAAACCGATTGCGCTTTGGAGGTTTAGAGAATTTCTACTTTTGCACGCAATAACTCCCTTGACGTTTCTAAAAAATCCACTCCAGCATAATGGCTAAAAAGCCCACTCCCGCAGCACCTAAAAAACCGCAGCCCAAGCCATCCAAACCAGCCAATACCAGCCATAGCGAAGGAAACTGGCTCGTGCTCGGACTCGTTGTACTAGCCATCACGGCGGCCTGTTACCTCCCCACGCTGCGCCACGATTTTGTGAACTGGGACGATCCAAAGAACATAACAGAGAATGAAAACCTCCTGCTGGTGGGACAAGGACAGTCCTGGAGCACCACCATTTCCAACATTTTCGATCTCGAAAAAGGCAATGTGATCGGCAACTATAACCCCTTGCCTATCCTCACCTTTGCCCTAGAAAAATCACTCAATGGGGGCGAATTCAGCCCAAAACTCACACACTTCACCAATCTTTTGCTGCATTTGCTCACGGTTTTCTTTGTGATGAAACTTTTGTGGGGCATGGGCATCGGGCGTTGGGGCGTATTTGCAGGAGGGCTTTTATTTGGCATACATCCCATGCGCGTGGAGTCGGTGGCCTGGGCTACAGAACGAAAAGACGTACTGTTTGCACTGTTCTTTTTTGCTGCTTTGGTGTATTATGTCAAATGGCTAAAACAGGAGGAAAAAGGGGAAGGCAGGACTGGCACCTATTTAATTATGCTCCTGCTGGCGCTACTTTCCTGCTTCTCGAAAGTACAAGCTGTAACACTCCCACTTTCTATGTTGGCTCTCGATTTTTGGTTTCGCCGACTTGATTTTAACTGGAATTTTGCTATCAATTCCATCCTTCTGGCAACCACTGGAGGCTTGATTTTCCTGATCTTGCCTCGAACCCCAGAGCGCGAGCCTTTTAGAGAAAAAATACCGTTTTGGCTGCTTTCAATAGCTTTTGGCCTCATTAACATCCATACGCTTCGGGTCCAAGGCTCCACGGATGATTCCATTACGAATTATAATTTCCTGGACCGACTTTGTATTGGGGCGTACTCTTTTTGCACCTACGTCTACAAGGCAGTTTTGCCTTGGCCAATGTCGCCGCTTTATCCTTATCCAAAAACGCTTCCATGGATGGTGTATGCAGCGCCTTTGGGCTTTTTGGCCGCTTGTGCAGCCGTGTGGTGGGCCTGGAAAAAAGGCTTGCGCGTTTGGGTTTTCGGAACGGCCTTTTTCTTTTTCAATGTAATGTTCCTGCTCCAAATCTTCGCTGCGGGACAAGGCTTTTTAGCAGACCGTTTCACTTATGTGGCCTATTTTGGCTTTTTTGCAATAGCGGCGTATTATGTGGATGTTTATTCAAAAAATGAAAGCTCCAAAGTAAAAGTCCAAGTCGCGCTCGGCGTGGTTGCGGTATTGTTTGGTCTGTGGACTGTGCGGCAAATCGGGATCTGGAAAGACGGCTACACCCTTTGGACGCATGTGATGAGCCAGGATGAAGGCGAAAAAGAACGAAGCTCACTGCCCTACTGGAATCGGGGCCAATTCCTGCGCAACGAACGCCGCGATTATGAAGGAGCCCTCAAGGATTACACCCGCGCGGTAGAAATGGAACCCAACAATCCCGAACTGCTGAACAGCCGGGGCAAGACTTATTTTGACATGGCGGCTTCTGGGAAATACAAAAACCAGGAAAAAGCCCTGATCGAAAAAGCGCTTAAAGACTACACCGAGGCGCTCTCGAAACCAAAAATTACCCCCAAATCAAAAAGCGAGGCCCTCAGCAATCGTGGCGCCGCTTACGGCATGGCGGGTATGCATCAGGAAAGTATTCGCGACATTACGGAGTCTGTTAAACTTGATTCTACCAACAAAAACGCCTACGCCAACCGATCCATCGCTTACCTCAACACCGGGCAATACGAAAAAGCACTGGGCGACTATCAGTCCTACCTGAAATTCGAACCCAACAATTTCAATTTCTGGTACGAAAGCGGCATGGTACAAAGGGTCATGAAACGCAATGAAGATGCCATAAAATCGCTCGACCGCGCACTTCAAATCAATCCCCAACTCAATATTGCCTACCTCGAACGCGCCCGTGCCAAAGCGCAGGCTGGCAACAAAGCAGCAGCACAGCAGGACTATCAAAAAGCGCAGCAAATGGGGCTGAAATTGGAGGCATTGGACCAGCAACTGATGGGCGGGCAGTAAGTTTTAAATTTTGCGGTTCTCCGGTTTATCTGCCGATAGGCATGGTTATAAATTTTGCGGTTCATTTATTTTTCCAGCCCGCCGCGCGGCCACCCGTACTTTAAGATTGTACCAGCGTTTGCCCATAAAACGGTTCATCAGGCGATCTACCGCGTAATTTTTGGTGATACTCGCCAGACCCTGCACTTTGAATAAAACAGAGTCGAAAGATCGCAAACTGATGGAATAACCGCCATCCGTGTATTCAATGTAGTGCCAATACCCACGAGGGATGAAAAGTGTTTCACCGGGCATGAGCATCACTTCTATGCCTTTCACATGCTGAAGCGCCGGGTGTTTGACAAAATCAGGGTCAAGAATATTCACATGGCTTGACACCGTAAAAGGCAGGTGGTACAATTGGCGGCCTTGTTCCGGAGAAAAAAGAATGATCCGTTTGCGGCCATAGATCTGGTTGAGAAAAACATGGCTCATGTCCACATCATAGTGGAGGGTAACCCGGGAGCCTTCGCAGCCAAAGAAAAAGAACGGCAGTTCATTCACAAAGCCGTCCATGATGTCGGGGATCTCGAAATCTTCGCGGAGTTCGGGCGCTTTCCAAAATATGTTCCAGGCAAAAATACGCAGGTCGGAAGGGCCCGATTCCAGGATTTCCAGGTATTCCCGGAACGTGATGTGCATATCCGCCGTGAGGTAACCTTTGCCAGGCCGCGAGAAATTATTGGACACCACTGGCACCATTAAATCCCCGTACTTCTCCTTGAAATACTCAATGGTCCATTTTTCCTTGGCAGGCCAGCTTGCCATCAGGTCCGTAAAAACGACTGGTTTGAGTGGCCCGAGGTACTCTTTTGCGAAAGTTTCGCGCGTGAGGCCGCTTCTGCGTTCGATGGATTGAAATTCCAGCATACGGCAAATAAATTTAGGTGTGATTAAAACGACACAAAGGTAACGGAAAGTGAATCCGCAAAACGCAACACATTGTGCATGGAATCACGCACGCCTTGCCGGTTGCACTCTATTTGCACCCCATCCAGTTTGCCATTTAGGTACGAACTGTGTCGGGCTGTGTTGTAGCCGCCGTTGAAATAGTCGTCACCAGCCTCAGGATAAGGATCGGGCAGACTATGTTTGCGCCGAAGTTTTGAAAAAAAGAAAGGAAAAAAGGAGAGCGGTGAGGAGGCTTTGATTCATAGTAATGCCGTAGGATTGCCGCGAAAGATAACTATTTGCCTGCAAAACTTACGGTATGCATATATCTGTTCAACACCTTGTTAATTACACAAACCGCCTCAAACAAATAATTCTGCATTTTGTCTGGCGCTAACCCCCAGGCTTGTCATCTTGTAGAGACCCGTCCGCATCAAGTGCGCGTAACCCGAGTACTTGCCCTTTTGAGTGCTCGATTGTGCAAACACTCGATCAAAGCGCACTTGATGCGGACGGGTCTCTACAAGATGACAAGGCTGGGATACGCGAAAGGCATTAGCAGATTTGTAAATAAACCATAGGTTTTGGAAAACCCATAAGTTTCAAGTACGACACGCGAATCAACAAATTCATACAACCATGCACATTCTAGTTTTCGCCACCAACAACGCCCACAAAGCCCGCGAGGTGGAACAAATCCTCGGCCCAGGTTTTGAAATAAAGACCTTGAAAGACATCGGTTGCCTCGAGGAAATCGAAGAAACCGAACCCACGCTTGAAGGCAACGCGCTTCTGAAAGCCCGTTATGTGAAGGAAAAATATGGCTTCGATTGTTTTTCGGAAGACACGGGCCTTGAGGTGGATGCACTGGGCGGCGCTCCCGGCGTACACACGGCCCGCTATGCCGGGGAAGACAAAAGCCCGGAGGCGAACATCGCGCTGCTTTTGAAAAATTTGGAAGGGAAAAATTCACGCACGGCTCGTTTCCGCACCGTCATCGCGCTGACTTTTGAAGGGAAAGAAACCCTGCTCGAAGGCATTTGTGAAGGACGTATTGCGTTGGAAAAACAAGGCACCGGAGGCTTCGGTTACGATCCGGTTTTTATCCCTGAAGGTTTTGACCAGAGCTTTGCCGAACTGGGCGATGCCGTCAAAAACAGGATCAGCCACCGCGCCATTGCAACGGAGAAATTTAAAGAGATGCTGAGGGGAAGGATTCTTTCGGGCGGGCTGTGAGCGGCTGGCCGCGCATAATTGGCTACCTTTGCTCGAATGGAATCAAATCAATTGCTTCGTACGACGCTCTCCAATCTGGATATCCCGGTTTTAAATGAAATGCAGCAGCAGGCATTTCACACCATCCCCGACGAAAAAGACACGATACTGCTGGCACCCACCGGTTCGGGAAAAACACTGGCCTTCCTTTTGCCCATCCTGCACCTTTTAAAAGCAGATCAACCGGGTGTGCAATGCCTTGTCTTGTCGCCCACCCGGGAATTGGCGATTCAGATTGAACGGGTTTGGCAAAAAATGTCCACGGGCTTCAAAGTGAGTACCTGTTATGGTGGTCACCCCATGCAGACCGAAATCAATAACCTGAGTCAGCCGCCCGCCTTGCTGATTGGTACACCTGGGCGCATTGTGGAGCATATCAATCGAACCTCTTTCGACCCACAGACTGTCAGAATACTCGTCCTGGATGAATTTGACAAGTCCCTGGCCATGGGATTTCAGGAACAAATGGCCGACATACTCAAAGCGCTCGGCGGCCTGGAAAAACGTGTTCTCGCCTCAGCCACTGAAAAGTTGCTCATTCCGGGCTTTGTAGGAATTTCCAAACCTGTTATCCTGAATTACACCAAAGCCGACGAAAAATCCACGGATGGTTTAAGCCTTAAAAGTGTGGTTTCGGCGACGGAAGATAGGTTTGAAGCATTGGTGCAACTGCTATGCTACTTTGGCACGGAGCCCACACTCATTTTTTGCAACCAGCGCGAAACCACCGAGATTACCAGAGCGCGGCTTGCCGAACGTGGCATCGCCAGTGCCAGTTTTCACGGCGGACTGGAGCAGGTTGAACGCGAATCTACCCTGGTGCAATTCCGCAATGGCAGTACCGTATTTCTGGTAGCCTCCGATTTGGCGGCTAGAGGGCTCGATATTCCAGAGGTGAAAAACGTGGTGCATTACGAACTTTCCATGACGCTCAACGAGTTCATCCACCGAAACGGGCGCACCGCACGGATGCACGCACAAGGCACGGCTTATTTGATTTTGCCGCCCAGCGGGGAAGTTCCGGCTTACCTGACCGAACACCCGGAAGTACTTGAACTTCCTGACAACCAGCCGCTTCCACCGGAGTCACCTTGGGTGACCCTTTACATCAGCGGGGGCAAAAAGGACAAACTGAGCAAAATGGACGTCGTTGGTTTTCTCTCCAAAAAAGGAGGATTAAAACCCGATGATTTGGGCAAAATTGAAATGATGGATTATATGTCTTTTGTGGCAGTCAAAAAAGAAATCGTCAAACATTTGCTGAAAGCCATTGCCAATGAAAAGATGAAAGGGAAGAAATACAAGATTGCGGTAGCGCGGTGAGTTTAGTGCCGCATCCGGCGAATAACCTATGAATATGGCGGCCAAATTTTCCCTTTCTCTTCGTTGTTCGTCGGTAATAATGTGCCGCATTGCGCCCTCCTCAGGTCTTGACAAAGAAAAAATTTGTCTCCCCAATTCATAGGTTATTCGCCGGATGCGGCACTAGGAGGCTATCCAAACGCACGTTAATGATCGTATTATACCATGCGCGGATTCTATCATAAAATCTGGCTCCGCCTGTACGGCCAATGGGTGTTGTATTACATTCAAAAGGAACGGTCATTCGAATATGCCGGCATACGGGTGCAAGTGCCCCCCGGCGTGTTTCATCCCGGACTGTTTTTTTCGACCACCATATTTATTGATTTTTTGCAAAGCATTGATTTTCACGGAAAAAATGTGCTGGATATCGGGACTGGAAGCGGGTTGTTGGCCTTGTTTGCCGCAAAACAAGGCGCCCGCACAACCGCGCTCGACATCAACCCGCTGGCTGTGGCCACTTGTCGGAAAAATGCTATATCGAACCGCCTTCCCATACAAGTAGTGGAGAGCGATCTGTTTGACCAACTACCCACTGGAACGACCTATGATTATCTGATCGTAAATCCACCCTACTTCAAGGCATCGCCAAAGGACCATGCGGCGCGGGCATTTTTTGCGGGGGAAAACCTGGAGTATTTTGATAAACTATTCCAGCAAATTCCATCTTTTACCCATATCAACACCAAAATCTGGATGATCCTGAGTGGCGAATGCGATTTGAAAATGATCCATCAGAAGGCTGAAGCAAATGGCCTGGAACATAAAGTGCTGTTTGAAAAAACGAAATGGGGCAAACAAATGCTGATTGTGGAGTATTTATCTTGCTCAGGCACTGGCTAAATCAAGTCCAATGTCCAAGGTCCAATGTCCAATGTCCAATGTCAAAACGTCCTCTAGTCCGAGGATCGGCTATCACAGCTTCACAAATTTTCGCACCGCATTTCGTCCATCTTTTCCTAGTGCCACGAGGAAATACATGCCTGCCTGAAGACTTCCGGTTGGAATGCGCACCGATCCCTCCGCGCCGACTGGATATTGGAGGAAATTCCCCACCAAAGTTCCAGAAACATCATAGACAAAAAAATCTACTTGTGTATTTATATCGGATCCAATAAGTTGAGCCACTAATTCATCTTTGAGTATCGGGTTGGTCAGGATTTGGAACTCCAGTCCTGCCATTACGGGCGCATCCAATCCAGTTACGTTTTTGCAGTGGTTGATGGCGGAGAAACCATTCGCATCCGCTAACAAATCCAGGAGGGGGGTTAAAAACCCGGGAGTTTCCTTTAGATACGTATTGAGCCAGGGAAGCAACAAACTATTCATCAAAGCTTGTTGCGCCGTTGCTGAAATGGGTGGATTGCCACAGCCAGACAGCACTTCACCCAAATTACAATTGGTATTTGCATTGGCAAACTGGCAGTGACTTCCACCTTCCAGGTTGACGTAGATTTTGCAGGCGGCCGAGTCCAGCGCTTCAAAAATAAGGAGCGCCTGTTGCGCGGGCGGTGCAATACAATCGTACGAACCCGCAAAAGTTAAAGTCGGAACGGATACCTCCGAGGCAACTGCGATCGCACTGGGATTGGTATTTGCGGGTGCAAAAGTGGCTACACATTTTATAAGATCCGGATTGTACTGATGGGCCAAAACGGAACAGCCGCCTCCCATAGAATGCCCCATGACGCAATAACGGGGTTGGATATGCCCAAAGAACAGAGAGGCCGCCTTCACTTTTTCTGCCTCCATGGCGAAACATAAAAATGCCAGGTCTTTGGCAAAATCCGTGTGACTGGGCGAAAAAGAACCTTCCGTTCTCGGGAAACAAAGGATATAGCCCTCGGGGACAAACGTTTCCCAAAAATTTTGATAGGCAGACCATACCATCACAAATCCATGCCCGAATTGAATGACCGGAAATTGCCCCGCTGCCAAAGGCACGTCATCCCCGGCCACATCGGCGGGATAATAGATATCCGTCAAGATAGCTCGGTTGTTGCGCGCAGGGTCTGTAAAAGTGATGCTGGTGTGCCCGATTTGAAATTGTGCGGGCAGCATGGTTGAAAATGACCATACGGATAACAATAGGAGCAGGCGAAACATGTTTGAAAAGTTGAAGTATTTAATGCAAATGTAGTCTATTCTTTTCCGCTTGAGATGCCGACTTTTGCGCCGATTATGTGTACTGTCACTTACCTCCCGAGGCCCTCGGGCTTCATCCTCACCCACAACCGCGACGAAGCACCCGCTCGCTCGTCGCAGACCATTGTCCGTGAAAAAACACCCGGCGGCCAAACCTTGATTTTTCCCCGCGACACCCTCGCGGGCGGTACCTGGATCGCCACTTCGCGTGCGGGGCGCACAGTCTGTTTGCTCAACGGGGCCTTCGTTTTACATAAACGGGTGTTGCCTTACCGCCGAAGTCGTGGACTGATTCTGCTCGATTTTTTTGATTGGGAAAACCCTGATGATTTTTTTTGCGACTATGATTTTGAGGGGATTGAGCCGTTTACTTTGCTCTTTTTTGCTCAGGCGCAACTTTCCGAAAGTTTGGAACTTTCGGAAAGTTCAATGCACCGCGTAACCGAATTCCGTTGGGATGGGCAGCAACGTCACTTGAAAAATCTGCCCACCGATCAGGCCCATTTTTGGTGTTCCGCTACGCTTTACCCCCCGGAAATGCAAATACACCGTGAGCAAGTTTTCAGGGAATGGCTCTCCAACCACCCATCCACCCATTCACCAATCCACCCATCCACCAATCCACTAATCCACCAATCCCTAATCACCCTCCACCGCACCGGCAGCATCGGCGACTCCGAGAACGATTTTGTGATGAACCGTGGCGGAAGAGTGCAAACCGTGAGCATAACCCAAGTGATTGTGCATGAAAAAAGCGCACAAATGCAATACTTCGACTTACTGGGCGGAAGTAGAAGCGAACGGCGGCTAATTCGTGGCAAACGTGCGGTAACAGTTGTGAACAGGTAACTAAGTTCCGCGCTTATTGTGCGCCGGACGTTAAATGTTTGCAAACTATCCAAAGAAAATTTTGACGGAAGTGTACAAGCGCCCTACTTTGCAGACGAATTCAACAACAGATTAATCACCCAACCAATTTTTATCGAGCCAATTCTTTACTATTAAGCCCTTGCGACAGGCACTGAAGTGGCACTCATCTTAATCATGCACATGAAACAATCCCTACTCTTGTTTTTTTTCTTGCTTGCCGCCCTCGCGATTCGCGCCCAAAATGCCTCCCGACCTGAACTCTCCGTTTTCCCCAACCCTACTACAGAAAACATCTCCGTTCAAGACAATGCGGACGCTATCGGGCAGATTATAGTCTTCAATCTGTTGGGCAAAAAAATAAAAGTGTTTGAAGCATCCAAAGGCGAACACTATTATGTGGGAGATCTTCCCAAAGGTGTTTACCTCGTTCAGTTGGTGGGTCGCAATAAGCAGACCGTAAAAACACAAAAAATCGAAAAGAGATAAGTGGTAAAATGTGGCCAATAGGTTAAATGTGGTCAATTTTTACCCGCCTTCGCTGAAGCTATGGCGGGTAACCCTCCTTCGCCAAGGGCTATAGCGGGTAACCCTCCTTCGCCAAGGCTATGGCGGGTAAAAAAGCGGCTCTTGGCGATATGCCAAGAGCCGCTTTGTTTTAGAAAATACCTGCAAAATAAAGTTTTGTCGGGGCGGGTAACTTTTTCCCCATTTTTACGTTTAAACCTTAATTTTTAATCCAAAAAGTAATTTCCGTCCCGACTATGTCGGGGCTTTACCAAAACGATGACCAAGAAAAAAAAGACCGGCGGCAAAAAACTGACCGCCCAACAACTCCAAATCGAAATCCTCAAATTTCTGCTCGGCCACCCCAAAAAGTCTTTCGCGCCGCGCCAAATCACTGACCTTCTTCGTGTAGAAAACAACCGTGACTCCACGGAACATGCTCTCCAACAATTGGTACAGGCGGGTTCGGTGGCTGAATTTGCCGAAAATAAATACGGTATTGCACTCGGGCGCCTGACCGTGGACGACGGCGAAGGCATTCCAGACCATAGGAAAAAGGCTCCGGACGAATCATCCCTGAAAGATGATTTCTCCAAAACAAAAAGGTCTGAGATCCAGCGTCCAACGTCCAACATCCAACGTCCTCCCTCCTTCGACAAGCCTACGGCAGGTAAATCATCCCGCAAAATCGTCGAAGGGCGGGTAGACATGACCCGAACAGGCGCTGCCTATATCGTGTCTGAATTGATGGATACCGATGTGTATGTGCCACCCAAATACGTGAATGGGGCCTTGAATGGCGATACCGTGCGGGTCATGCTCTTTGCGCCAGCCCCCTATCGAGGCGGCCGGAGAGGGGACCAAGGGGCGCGAAAGCCCGAAGGCGAAGTAATGGAAGTGCTCAAACGCGCCAACGAATTCTTCATTGGCACCATTCGCCTGAACCGCAAGTACGCCCTTTTTATCCCCGACAATCCCAATGTCCCCACCGACATTTTTGTGCCCTTTGAGGCCAGCCATGATGCCAAGGACGGCGATAAAGTCGTCGTGAAAGTCACGGATTGGCAAGAAGGCAAGGGGCGCGTCCCCATTGGTAAAGTCACCCAGGTGCTGGGGAAAATTGGCGGACATGAGCTGGAGATGAACAAGATTCTCATCAATGCCGGGTTTCAACTCTCGCATTCCGAAGAAGCCGAGCGCGAAGCTGCCCGCATCCCTGACACCATTTCGCCGCAAGAAATTGAGCGCCGTCGCGATTTTCGCGACATTCTCACGTTTACCATTGACCCGGAAGACGCCAAAGATTTTGACGATGCCCTGAGTGTGCGGGAGCTTTTGCCCACCGAAGCCGAAGCTATGGCGGGTAAAGGCGGCAGACTCGAAATCGGGATTCACATAGCTGATGTAACGCACTACCTGAAGCCTGATTCTGCTTTGGATCGAGAAGCCTTTGAGCGTAGTACCTCTGTTTATCTGGTGGATCGCTGCAACCCAATGTTGCCTGAAAAACTGTCCAATAACCTTTGTTCGCTGGTGCCAGAACAAGACCGCCTGACTTTTTCAGCGGTGTTTGTTTTTGACTCGAAGGACAAAATTGTTTCTCGCTGGTTTGGTAAAACGGTGATTCACAGTGCAAAACGATTTGCCTATGAAGAAGCGCAAACGATTCTGGACAAAAAGCCTTCGGAGGAATTGAAAAACCACCCCCGATTCACTGAACTGGAATGGGCGCTCAAAAACCTCCAACGCCTTGCCAGTAAAATGCGCAAAGAACGTGAGAAAAATGGGGCCATCGGTTTTGAAACCGACGAAGTGCGCTTCCGACTGGCGCCCGATGGTACGCCGCTGGAAGCTTATGTCAAAGAGCGCAAAGAGGCGCACATGCTGATCGAAGACTTCATGTTGCTGGCCAACAAGGAGGTGGCCTTGTATATGCAACCGCCGCTCAAAGCAAAAAAGGAAGATACGCCCGAATCAGTGGCGCGTGGCAGCGCCATCGTGCCCTTTATTTTCCGGATACACGATTTGCCGGACATGTCGAAAATCGCAGATTTTGCGCGGTTCGCACTCGAATTGGGTGTCCCGATGAAAGTGGATACGCCCAAGCAGATTGCTCAGTCGTTCAACGCCTTGATGAAAAAAGCCCGCACAGACGACCGGTTGAAAGTGCTCGAACCACTCGCGATTCGGTGTATGGCAAAGGCCGTGTACAGTTCCAACAACATTGGTCACTACGGGCTTGGCTTCTCACACTATTCCCATTTTACTTCGCCCATAAGGCGCTATTCCGACGTGCTGGCGCACCGTATCCTGGAGCGCAACCTCGACGGCAAAACCTATCGCGTAGACGCGTCCAAACTTGAAGAACAGTGCAAGCACATCAGCAACCAGGAACGCAAAGCAGCAGAGGCCGAACGCGAAAGCACCAAGTACAAACAGGCGGAGTACTTGTCCACCCGCATCGGAGAAACCTTTGACGGGATCATTAGCGGCATGATCGAGCGGGGCTTTTTTGTGGAATTAGCCGATTCAAAAGCCGAGGGCTTGGTGGATTTCAAATACCTGGACGATACCTACACCCTGGAAGAAGGTAACCTTCGCGCCGTTGGCCGCCGATACAAGAAATCCTTCAAAATGGGAGATCGGGTACAGGTGAAGGTGGCGGCAGTGGATTTGGCGAAAAGGCAAGTGGAGATGGAGTTGGTGGATTAAAAAGCCGTCAAATCTTTCTTCTTACCAAAGACTATCCATTTACTGTATAGCAAAGCTGATAGGTTGAAATATTTTGTATTTAAATTGACGCTACATAACAAAATGTTTTAAATTCGCCTTTAGAAACGCACCCTTCTTATGGCAAAGAAAAGTTCAAAAAACACATTTCCACCTGCTGTCGGCCTTGAAAACCGATCCGAAGCATCTGGGTCGGAAATTATCATTTACCAGACCCAGAATGGAGCCACCAAGGTAGATGTGCAATTGGTGGATGAAACCGTGTGGTTGACCCAAAGCCAAATCTGTGAACTGTTTCAAAAAGCAAAATCCACGATCAGTGAACACATCAAAAATATTTTTGAGGAGGGGGAGTTGGATGAAAATTCAGTTGTTCGGAATTTCCGAACAACTGCCTCCGATGGCAAAAATTTCGAAACAGCGTTTTACAACCTCGATGTCATCATCTCTGTTGGATACCGCGTAAAATCTCAGGTCGGCACGCATTTTCGCATTTGGGCAACACAGCGCCTTCGTGAATACATTATCAAAGGTTTTGTGCTCGACGATGAACGCCTCAAAAAGGCGCGCAACAGCTACTTCGACGAGCTGCTGGCCAGAATCCGCGACATACGGAGCAGCGAGCGGGTTTTTTACCGAAAAGTCTGCGACATATTTGCGACTAGCATAAATTATAACGCCCAAACGGAGCTCGCCAAAACCTTCTTTGCATCCGTTCAAAATAAATTCCATTGGGCCATCCTATCGTCAACCAATTCCTCGAATTTGCCGAACTTCAGGCTATGCAGCGTAAGTCTATGCACATGCAGGACTGGACTTCAAAACTGCACAACTTCCTTACTTTAAATGACCGTGAAATATTAGGTCATTCCGGGAAAGCAAGTGCTGCCGAAGCCGAATCATTTGCGCTCGCAGCGTTTGAAAAATACCGTGCCGCTGAAATTAAGCGACTCGAGATTGCAGAGGATGATCTCGATCGTGCAATCAAAAAAATTAAACCGCCTAAAACTGAAAGTTGAAGATAATTATATTCTGGAAGTTGGAAATCTCCACTCCACGGGTCGCCAGTATAAAAAAACCTTCAAAATGGGAAATCGGGTGCAGTTTAAAGATTGCTGGGGTGGATTTGGCGAATAGGCAGATAAAATTGATGTTTAGTGTAGGGTGAAATTCATTTGGCCCCAAAAAACAAAAAAGGCCGCCCAAAGGCGGCCTCTAATAAATCTCAAGATATTGATATACCAATCACTAATCCACCGATCCACCAATCACTACACCGCAAAACTCTCTCCGCACCCACAAGTCCTCGTCGCGTTCGGGTTATTGAACGAAAAGCCCTTCCCGTCCAATCCGCCTGAAAACTCCAGCGTGGTGTTGAACAGGTAAAGAAAACTCTTCAGGTCGGTCACGACTTTGATGCCATTGTTCTCAAAAACCTGGTCGTTGGGTTTTGATTCGTTGTCGAAATCCAGTTTATACGATAAGCCGGAGCAGCCCCCAGAGGTAACACTTACCCGGATGAAAAAATCGTCGGCCATCTTAGAGGATTGGCGGACTTCCTGGATTTTTTGCTTGGCGCTTTCTGCTACGAAAATCATTTGTGACAATAATGTCGCCCCGATGGGGCTTTTGAATTCAAGCTTTGATCTAATTAACCTATGCCACGGCTTCTGCCATTGCTTCAGGAGCAGTGATGCCGTTTTTCTGCTGGTAATCTGCAATGGCAGCCTTAATGGCGTCTTCGGCAAGCACGGAGCAGTGGATTTTCACAGGTGGGAGGGCGAGTTCTTCCACGATGTCCATGTTGTCAATGCGCATGGCGTCGTCGAGGCTTTTGCCTTTGAGCCATTCGGTGGCCAAAGACGAAGAAGCGATGGCAGAGCCGCAACCAAAGGTTTTGAATTTTGCGTCGCTGATGAGGCCGGTAGCGTCATCTACTTCAATTTGCAGGCGCATTACGTCGCCGCATTCGGGTGCGCCTACGAGGCCCGTGCCTACGTTTTTAGCGTCTTTATTGAGGGTGCCTACGTTGCGTGGGCTTTTGAAATGGTCGAGAACTTTTTCTGAATATGCCATAATAGGTGAGATGGTGATTAGTTATTGGTGATTGGTTATTGGTCTGACTTCTTTTTGAAAAACGAATAATAAAGCCCTTTGATACCGTAATAAATACGGTAAATCAGTTGAGTGAACGGATCTGGAGGACTTTGAATCGGCATAACGAATGACGTAATGACTTGAGTGACCTAATGACTTTAATGACGGTTTCAATGTGCGCTCCATTCGATTTTCGTCAAATCCACCCCGTCCTGATACATTTCCCAGATCGGGCTCAGGTCACGCATGTGATTCACGCCGTTGCGGACCAATTCGATGGCTTGATCCACTTCTTCTGCGGTGGTGAAACGACCCAGCGAAAAACGAATGCTCGAGTGCGCCAGATCATCACCCAGGCCCATACCGACCAATACATAGGATGGTTCGAGTGACGCTGAGGTACAGGCTGAGCCTGAAGATACCGCGATATTTTGGTTAAAAGTCATCATAAGCCCTTCACCTTCAACGTGTTTGAAGGAAATATTAGCAACGTGCGGCATCCGGTGCTGTTCGTTGCCGTTTACCTTTGTTTCTTCCAATTTTGTCAATTCTGTCTGCAAGTGGTCGCGCAGTTTGCTCAAACGGGCCGCATCTTGCTGCATTTCTTCGCGGGCGATTTCAGCTGCTTTGCCAAAACCTACGATTCCGGGAACATTCAAGGTGCCGGAGCGCATGCCACGCTCGTGTCCACCGCCGTCCATTTGTGCGGTCACTTTCACGCGGGGGTTTTTGCGGCTCACATAGAGCGCACCTACGCCCTTTGGACCGTACATTTTGTGCGCTGTGAAAGACATCAGGTGAACACCCACTTCGCGGGGGTGGGTGGGTATTTTGCCCACTGCTTGTGTTGCGTCAGAGTGAAAAAGCACCCCGTGTTTCTCGCAGATCATGGCGATTTCGCGCATCGGCTGTATCACGCCCGTCTCGTTATTGGCCCACATGAGGGATACCAAAATCGTGTTGGGCTTGATGGCGGCTTCCAAATCTGCCAAATCAATCAGGCCATCTTCCTGGACTTTCAGATAGGTGATTTCAGCACCAGCCTTTTCCAAGTGACCACAAGTGTCAAGGATTGCCTTGTGCTCCGTTTCTGCTGTAATGATGTGGTTGCCCTTCTTGGCGTACATTTCAAACACCCCTTTTAGGGCGAGGTTATTGCTTTCCGTTGCCCCGGAAGTAAAGATTATCTCTTTATCCTCAACGTCTAAGAGTTTGGCGATTTGCTCACGGGCATAGTCAACGGCATCCTCCGCTTCCCATCCGAACTGGTGGCTGCGGCTGGCTGCATTGCCGTGTTTTTCGTAAAAATAGGGGATCATCGCGTCCACCACACGCGGGTCGCAGGGTGTAGTAGAGTTGTTGTCGAGATATATGAGTCTGCGCTGGGTCATTTCTTATTTAGATTGATTCGCAAAGGTAAACAGGCTTCATCAAAAATGGTTTTTGTTTTTTGGAGGAATTCTAAGCAATTTTAAACGATTGAAAAATGATGTATACCCAGGAAGGGATTCTTTACTTTTGCATCGCTTCCAAAGTCCCACGATCCAACAGTCCAGAGTCCAACAGTCCCGCAGTCCAATGTCCAATCAAGACCTTTTTCAAGAATTCCCCTCCATCAGCAAATCCGATTGGTTGCGCCAAATTGCCAAAGACCTGAAAGACAAGCCTTTGGAAGATTTGAATTGGCAAATGCCCAATGGTTTGGTGGTGTCACCATTCGTTCATGCCGATGATTTTGAAACGCCGCCCGCTCCACTTTCAGATCAACCCAATCAATGGGAAATTTGTGAGGATGTGCAGGTGAATGACCCCGCCACTGCCAATCACCAAGCACTCAACGCGCTGGAAGGGGGGGCTGAAGGACTTTGTTTTTGGCTCGATAAGCCCCTAGAAGCTGAAGATTTTGGGCAATTGCTCCGCGAGGTACACCTTGATTTTATTGGTCTTCATTTTGCGGGTGCCGCAATAGCTGAAAATCCCGGCATGGTGCTCGGAAATCTCGAAAAACTAGCGCAACAACGTGGTATTCCCACAACCCAATTGCGCGGCTCCTTGGCCTACGATCCCGTTCCGGTTTCAAAAATTGTGGATTGGCGGTATTTGGCCGATTTGCTGGAGTATGCGCGGGAGAAGTTCCCGCAGTTTAAGATTATTCAGGTGAGTGACCCGGAACGCCGTTCCGGAGAGGACTTCGTCCAGGATTCCCCGGAACAGCGTTCCGGGATACAGCTCCGCAATGCCAATATTTATCTCCAAAAACTTTCCGAACGAGGCATCTCTGTGAATGAGGTCGCTGCCGTGATGCAGTTTTCTGTTTCGCTGGGCAAAAGTTATTTTGTGGAAATCGCCCGATTGCGCGCACTTAATATCCTTTGGTTCAATATTTTGAAGGCTTGGAATGCAGATTTAAAATCTCCATCCATCGTCGCTCATTTTCAGCCGGAAGCTTATTCCGATGATTTGTACACCAACATGATCCGCGCCACCACCATGGCCATGGCTGCGGTGCAAGGGGGGGCGGCACGAGTCACCGTGTTGCCCTATGATACCGGGCGGGAGGGACAAGCGACTTACCCTCAGGCATTTAGCCGCCGCATTGCCCGGAATGTGCAGCATTTGTTGAAAATGGAGAGTGCTCTGGATGAAGTAGTGGATCCGGCGGCGGGGAGTTATTACATTGAGACTTTGACGCGGCAATTGGCGGAGAAGCTCTGGACAAGTTTAGAAGGATGAAAAATCTTCTATTGTGGCCCTTCCTGGTTTTATTTGAAAATTGCTGTTGATGTGATACTTCCAGTCATCCGTAAATTCAAGAAAACTTCTTCCGTCCGGAGTGGTTAAAATCAATCCGTCCACGCTGGCGCAATAAAATTCTTTCCAATGGCTAATAAAATTAACGGACCTGATTTTTATGATTGGGTCGTGCCAGTCTAACCAAGTAAATAGAAATTCTGAACTACCCATCTCACTTTGTCGTAGCCATGAACTCAATTCGGTTTCATCGATTTCAGTGTAATCAAAACCGAATTGAAAATGAGGTTCGACCCGATTCCAATCGATCGTTGAATGGTCCTCTTTGAAATAATCTCCTGTACATCGAATCCCAAGGCTGGTCAGGAATCTGTGGATGCCACCATCTTTCCCTTCCAGGCCAGTTGATTCAACATAAGTCAAATATTCTTGCAGGAAATGCCTTTTATTGTCCAATATCCCCATGTGATATATTGTTTGCCACGTTATTAGGAAGACTTAGCTGGATTATCTGAAACGAAATCAATTGCCCGCTCACTGATCGCCGTAATAGACAATGCTGGATTCACCCCTGGATTTGCAGAAATCATAGATCCATCGCAGACAAGCATATTCTCGTAACCGAAAACCCGGTTGTTTTGGTCTATCACGCCGGTTTCAGGCGTTGCGCCCATGACAGCACCGCCCAGAATATGCGCCGTGCCGGGTATTCCCATCAAAGGGGTAAGCCCAAAAGCCACCGCTTTCCCTTTTAAAATCACTTCAAATTTTCGAGCCAGTTCTATAGCACGCGGGATAAAAGCCGTCGGTTTTTCTTTGCCGACTACGGCCGTTTTCATACCACCCCACCAGCCCCTCGTAAAGGTCACGGTGCTGTCCAAGGTTTGCATAAACAGCATGACTGAGGAGCTTTTGGCCCAATCTATTACCCCTAAATACTGCCAATATTGCCTTGGATGACTGAGTACTTCCCAGATCATTTTGAAGAGCCGAACTACCAGATTTGGCCCATCCACAAAAGGTAAAAACGTGAGCCGCCATGCGCCTGAACCCGCCCCGTAGCGGCACAATTCGAGGTGACTGTGCTCGTCTGTGTGCAAAATCGCGCCGATGGCAATGCCTTGGGATTGGTCGGAGGAGTTGTCCAATTGTGTGACTGCGATCAAACTTTCGTTGTTGGTACGCACTTCTTTTCCCACCATATTGGACAGGCTCGGGAGGGAAGATTTTTTCAACTTAAGTAGTAAGGCCACGGTGCCCAGCACCCCACCTGCAAAGACAACCCCTTTAGTTTGCAGCGTTTTTTTTCTTTTGAAAAATCGTGTAGAATCCTGGTATTCAATCACATAACCTTCTGAACCATCAGCTTTCCCGATTGGGCGGACATCGGTTACTTCCTGCTCCGCCAAAATTTCTGCCCCGAGTTGTTGGGCCAGGTACAGGTAGTTTTTGTCCAGAGTGTTTTTGGCATTGTGCCTGCAGCCGGTCATGCAGGCTCCGCAGAAGATGCAGCCGCTGCGTTCCGGGCCTTTGCCTCCAAAATAGGGATCGGGATGGGTTTTGCCCGATTCGCCAAAGTACACAGCGACGTGGGTGGCGTCCAGATGTTCCTTTTGTCCGATGTCTTCTGCAAGTTGCTCCAGTGCATGTTCGCCATCAAAAAAACGCGGATTTTTGTTCGCACCGAGCATTTGAAGTGCACGGTGGTAGTAGGGCATGAGTTCTTGCTGCCAAGCGGCTAGTTTGGCCCAACTGCCGGAGTTGAAAAAGGCGGATTTGGGGACTGGAAGTGTATTGGCATACACCAGTGAGCCTCCGCCCACGCCCGTTCCCGACACGATGCCCACATGCCGAAAAATCGTGATTTTCATGATCCCGTACCAGCGCAGGGAGGGCAACCAAAGCCATTTGGAGAAGGTCCAGTTGGTTTTGGGGAAGTCCTCCGTGCGGTACCATTTCCCTTTTTCGATGACCAGTACTTTGTAGCCTTTTTCCGAGAGCCGCAGGGCGCTGACGGAGCCGCCGAATCCGCTGCCAATGATGATGTAGTCGTAGTGCATTACGAGATATTGTGGGTGGGCAAAAGTAATAGGGGTTTCACGCAGATGTTGTATGGATGTTTCGCGCAGATGTTGCAGAGATGTTTCTCGCACATGTTACACAGATGTTCTACGCAGATTTTACGCAGATGTTTAGCGTGAAAATTCTGTGTAACATCTGCGAGAAACATCTGTGTAACATCTGCGAGAAGTCTACGGGAACAAACCTTAATTCCTAACTTCCAAACAAACCGCCCGCAACAACTGCATGTATTCCAATCCCTTTTTTTGAGCAAAAGCGATGTTTCGTTCAGGGATTCCTTCCGGGTCTATGTAGTGTTCCAGGGCTTTTGAAATACCGTCTTCTCGCAAAATATGTAGCATCGGATACGGGGAGCGGTTGGTGTAATTGGCTGGATCCTTTTCTTTTGCGCCTTCAAAGCAATATTCGGGATGAAAACTTGCGATCTGATAAATGCCATCATAGCCTTGTTCCGAAGACAAGTCTTCCGCCATGCCGACTAAATCGAGGTAATCCTCAAAATCAGCAAAGTGAAAAGGGAAGATGAGCAGCGTTGTTTCAATATCCTCCGATCGGTCTAAGTAGTGCAATTCTTCAAGGAGGGTTTCGAGGCTACTTTCCACCGTAGCCTCCTGCAAGACCTTATATCGGATGCTTTTTCGAAGCACTGCTTTTGCAGCAAATGGGCAAAAATTGCATCCAATAACCACTGAATTGATCCATTGGGTGGTTTGGGCGATGATGGTTGAATCAGTCAAGGTAAAACAGAGCTGAGTTAAATGAAGGCAACAAGGTATGTCATTGCTGAAAAACAGCCCAAAAACATCCTTTTACAATTCTGTTACATCGTTTTACATGGAAAAAATAGCCTCCGCTTTACCCACCTATACCTTTGTCGCATTGTTTCACCAACCAAACAAAGTCATGCAAATCCGTATGCTCAGCTTATTGCTCTTTGTGCAATCCTTTGTTGCCTGTCAACAAAATCAAGATGTGGCCCAGTCATCGGCTGCCAATACCGTTTTACAATCCAGCATTGCCAGCGCTCAGGTTCGGGACAATGCAGTGCCCTCCGCAAGCAGGATCATTTTTAAATCCGCAGATGGCGGGCAAACCTGGGAAGACATTAGCGCGGGATTGCCCAAAGATTTGGGTGTCAGCCGTGTTTTTGTTGGCGAAAGTGAAGTTTATTTAACTACTGAAAAAGCCTTGTACCACAGCAGCACTGCCGCTGCAACCCCGAACTGGGTAAAAGATGCTTTCATGGACGTCGAAATTTCCGACATGTTCTCCGGTCGGACTGGGCCCTATATCAGCAGTTATCAGAGCGGTTTTTTTAAAGAAATACCTGGCACGGGTGTTTTGATACCCATGCACGAGGCATTGAAAGACAAGACCGTACGCAGTGTTTTGGAAACCCCGGATGGGACACTTTTCGTGGGCTGTGAAAGCGGGCTCTACAAATCCGCCGACAACGGAAAAAGCTGGAAACAGGTCTTTGAAGAAGATGGTATCAATAGCCTGGTCGAAGCGGAAGGAGTGCTGATTTGCGGCACTTATAAGGGCTTAATGCGCTCAACGGACGGTGGCGAGCACTGGGATTGGGTGCTTACTGAAGACGGCTCCGCCTGGAAAACAGGGTTCGTTGAGGGGCGTTTTTTCTCGATTACCCAAGGTGGAAACTGGGAAGATAACCCGACAAACAGGCTGCGTATTTCCGACGACGGCGGCAAAACCTGGCGGCGCATAGATGAGGGTCTTTCGGCAGGCCAGTTTGTATTCAACAGGGAAATCGGTACTTCGCCCATTAAGGCTATAAACGACCTCAAAAGGGCGGGCCAATATCTCTTTTGCAGCTGCGACGCGGGTATTTTTCGTTCTTCCGACTGGGGCAAAAGTTGGGAGCCTGTGTTTGCCGAAGACAACCTGAAGTTGTTACAACTGGGTGTATCAGGCAATGTAATTTATGCGGTAAAGGTGGTAGGGTGTTGAAGAAATCGCTTTAATTTTGGGGCATGTTTTCCTTCTATTTTTTCAAAACACTTCGGTTTTTGCCCCTTTTGGCAGTGCCATTTTTGGCCTGGCTGTTACCAGCCGCACCTGAAGCGACTCCTGTAGTATTTTCGCCCGAAAAAATCAACCTCGCCCTGCGCCGCACTGCGGATGGGCTGCTTCGCCAATCGGGCGACAGCACGAGCCGGATTCCGGCCATTGAGCAGAGCGGCGCGGGGGTGTGGCGGGTGAAGTTGGAGCAGCCCTTCGTTTATGAGCAACTTCCCAACCTGCTGCAGGCTTCGCTCGACCAATATGGCATCACGATGCCCTACGAAGTGGCGGTGCGCCGATGTTTTGATTCCACCATTGATCTGGGCTACCATCAACTAGATTATTTGGAGAATAAGGCCGTGCCCTGCGGTGGACGGGAAATGCCCGAAGGCTGTCATTATATCGAAATCAGTTTTTTGAATAATGACAAAAATGATCCGCTTTGGGCCAACAAAGCCGTTATTTTGGTGATGTTTTTGGGCGGACTGGCTGGAATTTGGTTCTACCGCTGGCAAAAATCAATGCCCTTAGCACCATTGACTACGGCGACTTCCGCGCTCACGCAAAGCCTTCCATCCCAAGCTTTTACCAGTGTTGGTGGGCCAGGGACGGACTGGCTGGAATTTGGAAAATCGCGGCTTGATGTCAGCAGTCAGGTGCTTTTTTGCAACGAAATCCGGCAAACGCTGACTTTCCGGGAAACGAAGTTGCTCCGACTTTTCGTCACCCATCCAGACCGGCTGCTAGAACGAGACCTCATCCTTCGGGAGGTTTGGGCAGATGAGGGCGTTTTGGTTGGGCGCAGCGTAGATGTTTTTGTGTCGAGGTTGCGGAAAAAATTGTCCGATGACCCTACTGTTGGCATTGTGGCGGTCCACGGGGTAGGGTATCGGCTGGAAACGGGCAAAGAGGTTTAGGCTTTTGCTCCAAGAGCTATAAGGTTTCCAAAAACATTATAGGTCTCCTTTCAAAATTTGGATGTGACCAAGCCATCCAAATTTTTAGCCTTCGCTTTATCCCGCATGGCTTTCACCTTCCGCCCAAAATAAAACTGCAAAGGAACCAGCAGAATAGTGGGGCCAAACCATTGTGCCCACCAGGGCAGAAAGTGTGCCGCATTCACTGTGAACGCTGTGGTTGAAGCCGTAAAAGCCCCCAACATGGTGCTGAGGTGAAGCTGCATCCAATCAAGTGGGTGCAGCGCCGAAGGATTGCTAAAAGACTTCCAGTTCACCCAGGTATCGGAAGCACACATAAAGCCAAATACCCCGAAAAGGATGGGGAATGCAATCATAGTTCCAGCCATCAAGTGCCAGGCTGACATCCCCAGCATGAACACCGCATTGAGGCCAAGTAATACCGTGTAGCTCCAATCAAAGGAAGTAACCTTGGCTCCTTTCATCAAGAAAATGCTGCGCACACCTCGGAAAATACCCGCCAATACCAATAACGAAATACCCAACAAAAATTGGAAAAACACTTTTTCTGGGTGTTTGAAAAAGGAAATAATGGCCGAAATGGCTACAATGAGCATGGCGTAGTAAAACACCTTGCCAACGATGCGGTGTTTGCGCGGGTCTTTGAAATTGTAGAAAATGGCGATGGGGCCTGTGACAAGCGTGGATGCACCCGCAGTAATGTGGATGCCGAGCAGTAGATGTCCAAGAAATTCAAGCATGGCTGTTATTAATTTTGTTGGGGCAAAGGAAAGCTTGATAAAAATGCCGCGCAGCCTAGAGGGATAAGTCGCAATTTTTTGGGGCGAATGGAAAGCGAGCGGGGCGAAATGCAAGGTTTTGGGGTGAAATGCGCGAGGAGGTGTTTCATGCAACGGCGCAACGGCATGAAAGTTAGGAAGGAGATGCCTGTCAACGGTTCGAGCGATCTTTTTATATTAAATAAAAATATTTATATTTATTTTAACACTGGTTGGTCGGGTGGAAGGAGTTGTCACCCCAAAGAAGTCCAAAACTCGCCGTATCATTGCCGCCTTATTTAGCAAAAGAAACGGGAAATCGCTTGAAAAACAAAGAAGTAGCGCGATTGACAGCCCATTTACCTTTGAAAAAAATTCCGTGAACGGTATTTATGCGTAGAACTATTGATATCCTTTCGGCTGGTGAACTACTGGTTGATTTTGTCACCGCAGAATTTGTACAAACCATTGACGAGGGTTCGCTTTTCAAGCGCATACCCGGCGGCAATCCAGCGAATATAGCCATTAACATGGCTCGACTTGGCAACAAGGCAATGTTGGCCGCTACCGTAGGCAACGACGATATGGGAAGGGTTTTGATCAATCACCTCAACCGTTCTGGTGTAGATACTACCTGTGTGGCACAGGTAGAAGAGCCAACCACCCTGATTTTAGCGACCCGCGCCGCTACGAATTCCAACTTACAAGTGTACCGGGGCGCCGACTCAATGTTGTCTATACGCCAGTTTCCCTTCCAGTCTTTTGAAAATATTGGGGTGTTTCACACCACTTGTTTTGCTTTGAGCAAAAACCCTTCGCAGCATGTAATCTTGCAAGCTGCCGAAAGAGCCCAACGCGCGGGCTGTTTGGTTTCGATAGATGTCAATTATAGCGAAAAAATATTCCCTGACCGCATCGAAGCCAAAAAAGCAGTGTCCGAAATTTGCCGGTACAAGGCATTGGTCAAAATAAGCGATCTGGACTGGAAGCGCCTTTATGAGGACAATGCTCCGGCACCCGAAGCGGTGATCGAGCATTTTTTGAAAATTGGTGCATCTCAGGTGTGTTTCATCGGCGAAAAAGGTTGTTGGGTAGGCAATGGCAGCGAAACCCATTCCATACCCCACCGCCAGGATACCACTGGAGCTGGAGATGCTTTCCTGGCGGGCTACCTCACCGCACGCCTTGACGATAAAAGTTTATTGGACGCTGCCATTGCTGGCCGAAGGATGGCTGAATTAAAACTGCCACTCACGGACAGAGTGGCTCGTGAACATATTTACGAAGAATTGGAGTCACATTGACCACATTTGCCACATTTCATATGGAAATCACCACCACACTTTCCTCTGCCTCGTTGATTGAACTCGAAGACCGCTACAACGCGCACAATTACCACCCCCTGCCCGTAGTGCTGGAGCGTGGCAAAGGCGTGCATGTATGGGATGTTGAAGGCAAACAATACTACGATTTTTTGTCTGCCTACAGCGCCGTAAATCAAGGCCATTGCCATCCGCGCATCATCGGTGCATTGATAGAGCAGGCGCAAAAACTGACCCTGACCTCCCGTGCTTTTCACAACAATTTGCTCGGGGAATACGCCGAATTTCTGACGCAATATTTTGGTTACGAGCGTATTCTACCCATGAACACGGGCGTAGAAGCCGTTGAAACTGCCATCAAACTCGCCCGCAAATGGGCTTACCAAATAAAGGGCGTGGCCGAAGGGAAGGCCAGGATCATCTTCGTTTCAGGCAATTTCCACGGACGTACCCTGGGCGTCATTTCAGCATCCACGGATCCGGGCAGCCGCAATGGTTTTGGCCCATATATGCGCGGTTTTGAGATCATTCCATACAATGACCTCGCAGCGTTGGAACTTGCCCTGCAAGATCCCAATGTTGCAGGTTTCCTCGTGGAGCCCATCCAGGGGGAAGCGGGTGTTGACGTACCCGATGAGGGGTACATCGCTACAGCCTACGATCTTTGCAAGGCACACAATGTTCTTTTTATAGCGGATGAAGTTCAAACCGGCATTGCCCGCACGGGTCGTTTGCTTTGCTGCGATCATGAGGCTGTAAAACCCGACATCCTGATCCTTGGAAAAGCACTTTCGGGGGGAGTAATACCCGTAAGCGCTGTACTCAGTACCCACGAGGTAATCCTTACCATCAAACCGGGCGAACACGGCTCCACATTCGGCGGAAATCCGCTTGCCTGTGCCGTAGCCATGGAGGCTTTAAAGGTGGTAGAAGACGAAAACCTGGCCGACAATGCAAGAGAACTGGGCAAAACCTTCCGTTCGCGCATGCGGGTGCTGCAACAAAGACGCCCCGACCTCATCACGTTGGTGCGCGGCAAAGGATTGCTCAATGCTGTAGTCATCAACGATACAGAACAAAGCAAAACCGCCTGGAACATCTGCCTTCAAATGGCTGAAAATGGTCTGCTGGCCAAGCCCACCCACGGAAACATTATTCGATTCGCTCCGCCTCTGGTTATGACCGAAACCCAGATGGGCGAGTGCTGCGATATTATTGAGCGGGTGATGATGGGGTTTGACAAGTAGCGTTTACAAACTCTAAACTCAGGTTTTTAATAAAATACCCCCTCGGAGTGCAAAATGGCCCTTTCC
>Ga0247844_1001887_pt1 | contig 36190 bp, 28 predicted proteins | sample LaCtaG_FD_192421 | JGI IMG/M metagenome (GOLD analysis project Ga0247844, IMG submission 192421) | Freshwater microbial communities from meromictic Lake La Cruz, Castile-La Mancha, Spain - LaCruzMarch201714.5m_1 | ecosystem: Environmental > Aquatic > Freshwater > Lake | place: Spain: Castile-La... | reverse complement strand
AAGACGATCGACGGAGCGGACCTAGCTGCGACGTTGTTCACGGTGATCGAGTCGTGCAAGCGCGTGGAGCTTGAGCCGCGAGCGTTTATTGAGATGGCTGTGCGGCGGTCCGCGCGCGGAGAAGATTTGCCGTCGCCGCTTGAATACGCGCGGTCGATTCGAGCCGCGACGACCTAGTCCAGGTTCGGTAGGCAGATCAAGACGCGCTACGCGCTCAGGTTACGGAGAACTCGTATCACCCGCGATTCTTTCGTAATCCTCCGATAGAAGTTCCGACGGGGTTTTTGTGGGAGTGTTCTAGATCGATTACCTACATCCCTGGCAAGGGCTAGGGCGTGGTCCGGATTGGACTCTAAGGCTTGGAAGTCTCGCTCGTTGTAGCCAATTGCCAGAAGAATCTTAGTGACCCGTTCGCGAGATATGTAGGATCGCCCGTTCTCTATTTGCTCAAAGACTCTTGGAGACCAGCCGCATCTTTTAGCCGCTTCTTTCCTAGATAGGCCTTTGAGGATGCGTACAGCCTTCAGGGCTTTCACCGTAGGTGTGAGGACCTTAAGTGTGTGTCGGGGGACTTTGTTCTTGTTCATTCTCGTTCTCCTTCTTGAGTCGAGAAGCCAGAGACAAAACTTAATGATCCGTTGAAACGCGGAGTGATTTGAAACGTATCGAAATCTTCCAATCGATAGCCGCCCTGCAAAGCAGTCGCTTACAATGAGATCAGACACCTCAATGCCAATTGCTATCGTTTCGATAGCCAATTTTGCCGCAGCCGGTCGGTAGCCAAACGGTAGCCACTAGGTAGCCAACCGCAGGTGGTTCGAGGCCGGTCCAGGCAGAAGCCGCTTTATCGTTTCGATTAACTATCGAGAATCTAAGTGCCGGATAGAAATAAAAAAGCCGCGTCGGAATCGCTCCAACACGGCATTGATATCTGGGAAATTTGGTGGACGTGACAGGAATCGAACCTGCGACCCCCTGCTTGCAAAGCAGGTGCTCTCCCAATTGAGCTACACGCCCGTAACCGAAAAATGAACCTAGCGGCTATGGGCTCGTTGATCAAGTACCCCTCGGTCAGGGCAAGTTCCGGCTCAACCCTCGGGCGGGTTAAAGAGTAGGCTCGTAAAGTTGCCGCGCACCACCTTGCGGAAATCGCGCTGGCCGGCCTTCTTGATTTCGCCAAAAAGGAGCGAGAGCTTGATGTCGCTCAAGGCGGTTTTTTCGAACTCCGGATCCGTGCGGAGCGTGCCTTTCCACTCGCCAGAAACGGGTAGGCCCCGCGCATCGAGGCCGAAATCGATTTTCCAGGAGGCCTGCAGCGGAGAATCCTGGCTTCCGAAGCTGAGTTCGTCGATTTTGAGCTTGCCCGCAGCGAAGGTCCCCTTGGTTGCGAGGGGCCCCAGGCGAAGGCCGGGAATATTCAAGAGTTCGGCTTCCACGGCGGGCGTGGCCACTTCTTGACCCCGTAAGTTCCACGAAACCGGAGGCAATCCGCGGCCGCTGGGCGCCCAATCGGTGACGCGGAGGTCCCCACTGACCTTGCCCAAGAAGGATCCGGACGCACTGAGACCGTCGAGGATGCGCAGGTCCAGCGCCTCGGCGTCGACAAAGGCGGTGATCGCGGAAGGATTCCACGGCGACGAAATGTCTGCGCGGCCGGAGAGTCGTCCGTATTGGCCGAGGTCGCACTCGAAGCCCGCCTGGAGCTGTCCTATCAGAAAGGGCCAGAGGCGCGGAGCCAGGGTGAGGCGCTCGCAACGCAACGTGAGGCTTTGCGGCAGCTGAATACGAACTGCCTCCGCTTTGAGGGCCATGAGCGAGCCCTTGGAGAAGCCCAGGCCAAGGCCTGTTCCGAGACGGGCGCTTCCGAGTTCGACCGTAACGCCCGATCGCCCCAGGGATTTTTCCAGGCCGATGGCGACGATTTTTTGTACGGGCAGGAACCACACGCAGCCCACGCCGAAACCCAAAAGACCGACCAGATAGGGGACGAAGTTGCGAAGTTTGAGGGGAGGGCTCACAAGTCCTCCTCGAAGGGCGGGGGAGGCGGCAGATCGCCGAAGTCGTCCATCGGAGCGTCGTAGCTGTTGCTGCTAGAAGGGGGCGAAGGCGGAGGCGGGGAGCTGTCGAGCTCGCTTCCCCCGAAATCGCTGGAGCCGCTTCCGCCAAAACTGCCGGTGTCGCTAGTACTGCTTGAACTATTGTACTGCGCGCCATCCCTCGGCGCAGGCTGGCGTCCGAGCTGTTGGGCGCCTGCGGAGTCGTGCTTGAGTTCGGCGTCGAGCGAGAGGAGTTGCTTGTCGGTAGCGTTCACTCGCACCTTCAGGTTCAGCACGTGGATCGCCGGGTACCAGCCATCGAGTTGATGTACGAAGGCCACGGCCTGTTTGATGGAAAGTTCCTTGATCGACAGCTTGATCGTCTCGCCTGTGCGAGTGAGCTCAAGCAAGTCGCCCGTTACCCCCACGCCACCGAGATACTGGTTGAGCGAAGACTCGAGTTCTTCGGGCGACCCGGCTGCGAGCGCCTGCCAGCCTAGGGGGCGCGGCGCCGGTTGGCGCACCACGGCCTGTTCTTCGTTGAAGCGCTGCATTTCGGACACGAGGCTGCGCGAGTCCGAGAGCAAGCCGCGGCCCATGATCACCGTCGCGAAGGGGAGCACCACGATCAACAGGGGTATGCCGACAAAGGCCAGAATTCCGAGAATGCGTAGCGACTTCTGCTGGCGCACGTCGAGATTCTCGAAGCGAATCACGATGCGCTCGAAGAGTGGGGATTCCTCCACACGACGGATGAGGTCGGTTGCCACGGATTTCACGCGATCGAGCTGGAGTGCGAGGCTATTGCTCATAAGCAGGCGCCTCCTTAGAGAGCTTGGCCCGAGCAACGAGGCCGCCGGTGGCAGAGGCCTCCACGGCCGCGTCCTGGTAGTTCTTGTCTCGTAGCGAGCCCTCGATGGCGCGACGGGCGCGAGAGATGTTTTCGGGCGAGGCCTGTGGCAGGTCCACGCGGAAGATGACGCTCAGTTCGTCTTCGCCTTTTTCGTCGACGGTGATTTCCTGAAGCACGGCCGATGCCGGAACGGCCTCGGAGACATCAAGGAGAATCTCGCTCCGCGACCGGAAACGGCGGGTCTCCTGGTCGACTTTCGCCTGGGCCTGTTTTGCTTGGCGTTCCTTGGCGAAGAGCTCGCGCGCACGCTCGGGATCGCCGGCAAAGTTCTTTGCCTTCTTTCCAAGCTCGGGGTTGAGGCGACGGAACTCGGCGCCGAGTTCGGTTTGAACGTTCAGTCCTTCGCGCGAGGTGAGCACGGCGCTCAGCAAGCCGTAGGAGATGGAAACCGCCAGGGCGACGCCGAGGCCGGCAAGCACGGGACGCTGCTGCGGTTGCAGCAGCGTTTCGAAGAATCCCGAGAGCAGTTTTTTCTTTGCAAAGTTAGAACGACGAAAGTTGAGCCAGCCGATGGGTTTGCGGTCGACGAAGCGGTGCGCCAGCGCAAGCGCCACACTAAAGCGGCGCGAAGAATCCTCGGAGACCGGAATCAAGTCGGTCTGGAAGCCTTGGAAGCCGGGCCACGCTTGCACGTGGCAACGGAGCTCGCGCGCAAGGAAGTCGCTGAGTCCGCGCAGTTGGCTGATGCCACCGGTCAGATAAAGGGCGCTTACGTCCGTCTTGTGACGGCTGTGGAAGGATTGAAGCGTTTGGTAGATGTCCACCACGAGCGGGCGCAGGGCGAGTTTCACCTCGTCACTGATCTCGTCGCTCAAGCTCGGAGCTTCTTCGCCTTCGGCGGCTGGCTTCACTTCGGCGCGGTGGACAAGCCAATTGAGGGCGTCTTGGAATCCGATCTGCTGGCGGGATTGGATCCACGAAACCACCTCGGCGCTGCCTCGACCGATCATGCGCATCTCGAGAATGTCGCCCTCGATCGAAGGTGGCTGAGCTTTCTTGTTGAACGTTTGCGGGCGACTGCCCTGCAAAACGGCGATTTTCGTGGTTTTGAATCCCAGATCGCAGATCGCGTAGGGCTGCGAGGTGAGCGCGGCGGGCAACTCTTGATGCAGAGCGAGTTGGGCGAGCGCCTCGATATCCGGGGATACCGAGGTCACCTGCACGCCGGACTTGTCGAGGGCGCCTTGAAGCGTGCTCAGCTCTGCGTCGGGGCAGAGACCTGCAATGAAGTGAAAGAGACGTCCTCTCTTGCCGAAGGGACGCACGTCGAGCATGTGCTCGGAGAGATCAAAAGGGAACTGGTCTTCGAACTCGGACTGAATGGCCGGACGCACGCGCTTCTTGTCTCCAAAGGGGAACTGGAAGCGCTTGAGCAAAACGGGGATCGAGCCCATGCCCAGCGCCACTCGCTCGCCCTTAAGGCCGTGAGTCGCGAAGAACGTTTGCAGGGCCGTGGTGAGATCCCCGTCTTCGGGAAAGGGGGCCTCGTAGAGGCCGATGATCTTCCGGGTGCGGGCGTTGTACTCGATCTCGACGGCCTTGATCGTGCGCGATCCGATGTCGATGCCAAGGGCGCGCGTCACAAGGCCTCCTCGATACTAACCACCACAGGTTCCAACAGTTTACCGGGCTTTTTGGCATTTGTACCCTGCTCCGGGGCCTGTTCTTGAGCGCCGGCACCGGTGGCGGCTTGGCCCTGTGCAGGTGTGGCTTTCTTGGCCGGCTCGGAGAGGAAACGAATGCCCATTCGAAGGCTGCGTTTTGCCTCGCCCACGATTCCACTGGATTCCAGCACGAAGATCTCTTGGCGGGCGCTGTCCTTCATGGTGGAGGGCCAGCTGAAGGCCCCTCCTTGCCGAGTGCTTTTGATTTCCTCGGCGCTGTTGATGAACTTGGCCATGTCCGCGAGGTCCTTAAACGGGGTTATCATGCGGTGCTGCTCGATGAACGAGAGCTCTTCCTCGGTGAACCGAGGGTAGATCGCCTTCAGACGCGAGCGGGGGATGTAGTTCGGGTTTACGTCGAGAGAAAGGTTCAGCACGCTGAGGCTAGGCGCGATCCGCTGGTAAAGGTCGTCGGTCCAGCCCTTGATCAGGTGCATCTCGCTCAAGGACGGGATGCGGTCGTTGCGGGGGCGGTAGGGACGATCGAGCTTCTCGTAGTCTGAGTTTTCGTCGCCGCCGCCCGTTCGGTTGCCATCCGCGTCGAGCCAGTCCTGCAGCGGATCGATGAGGTCCTCAGGCTTCAGACCTCGATAGAGCTTGTCGAACTCCTCGTCCTCGAGCAGTCCCTTGATGAGCGCGCCGATCTCGTCGCGCACTTGCTTGGCAACCTCGGGGCCGCTCCGACGGTGGACGTTTCCGTCGAGCAGATTCACGGGGATCTTGGAGCCTTCCGACGAAATCGTGCCCATGATCGTGCCGGGCCAGTCCACTTCCATTCCGGCGAGGGGCATCTGAGGCAGAGGCGTGGACCAAATGCGGTCGATGACTTCCGCGGGAATGGGCAACTGCGTGCCGCCGTCGACCATATTGCGGATCTCTTTGTACATCTGTAGTCGAAGGAGGGAAAGGCGCGAGGCAGAGAGGGCCAAGTAATAGGCTTGCATGCGGTCGCGAGCGTTGCGGCCGATCCGCAGGTCGACCCGAGTGGCGAAAAGGATTTCGAACGAGAGTACGGTCAGGATGGCAAGCGCTGCGAGCACCAGGAGGAGCGCGACGCCTCGTTTGCCTTGGGGGCCGGCCTTGCGTACCCGCGCACTCATTGGGTCACTCCCGCCGCGGCCTCGGGGGCGGCGGCTTGCGGGGGACTGGAAGCTCCGGCGGCGCGGAACATCGGCTCGGTGAGAGCCACCGAGGTGGAGACCTTGACAAGTTCCACCTTGCGGCGGGCGGTGTCTTCCACGTCGGGCATGAACTCGATGTTGATTTGCACCGCAAGCGGCAGAATGCCCAGAGTGTCGGCTCTTTCGGTGTCCCAGCTATCGGTCCAACGCTCGGTGCGCTTGTCCCAGAACTTGAACTCGATCCGTTTGACGTTGTTGAGCAGCACGAGCTTGTCGAATTTGTCGGGGTCGTCGCGATCAAAGAGACTTGCCGCACGTCGGGATTCGGCGCGGATCAGCTGGGACTCGTGCACCTGGTAGGTGACGAAACTCTGCTCGTTCTCGGCGGCGTCCGAGGACATGCGCTGGTGGGATTTTCCGCTGAAGAACAGTTCGGCGGCCTTGCCCTGGAAGATCGTCACCGGAAGCGGCTTCACGGCCGGTGGAGGCGGGTTGGGGTCGTCGACCTTAGGCGTGATCGGTTCCCACACGAGGTCCTCGGCCACGCTGAAAGTGGCTGTCCGCAGATCGCGCTCGAGGATTGCCACCACGGCGCGCTGGCTCTGGACGATCTCGGTGCGCTGATCGATGTCCTCCTTGGCCCGCAGGGTTCCACGCACGGCCGAGAACGTGGCCATGCCGAGGAACGCGAGCAGAACCGAAACAAGCAGAACCTCGATGAGCGTGAACCCTGCCTCTAAGGACTTGCTCATCCTCCGTCTCCCCCACTTCCGGCGTCCTCGGTTTGGGTGGTGAGTTCAACCTTGGGTTTCGACGGAATCAAGTGCGTCACGAGCGGCATGCTCATGTTGCGGCCGAACTGCGTCCATTCGATGGTCACGCGGAGTTCGGCAAAGTTGTTCTTGAAAAGCTTATTGAGATTCGTAAGCACGAGTTTCTGCTGCTCGAGTTGGGCTTCAGCGTCTTCTTTCTCCACGCCCATGCTGGAGAGGAAGTTCACGATTTGCGCGTTGCCGATCTGGACTTTGCTCTCCTTGAGCTCGACTTTCCACTTGTAGTCTTCGAAGGGAATCTCGAACACGCCCTGTTCCTCGCCGTAAGCACTGGGCAAGCCGTCTTTGTTCAGGAGGTTCTGATACTTGATTTGCGCGTCGGTCATCTTGGACTGTGCCAGCTGCACCACGGTGGCCAGACGCTCGCTCTCAAGCATCGCGCGCAAGCTCGAGATGCGCGCCTGTACGACGCCGAATACGGCCCCTGCGAAGATCGCGGTGGCCAGGAGGACCTCGATGAGGGTGAAGCCGGCGTCAGGCCGGACGGCGGCGCGGCTCATGGGTCCGCCGTTTCCGATTCCACGTGCACGCGCCCGGTGAGCGCGAAGGTGGTGAGCTTGTACTTTTGCACATCCTCTTTGCCTTCCTCGGACAGCACGACTGTGGCTTCGTCGATCATGCCGTTGGGAAACGCATAGAGGCTAGTTTCGCCCTTGGTGATGGGATCTTTGCCGCTCCGCCAAGACACGACCTGCACCAGGCGCACGCCTCGGGGAACTTGGTCCACCATGTTGCCCCGGATTTTCCTGAATCCCGGCTCGCCGATGATTTTCAGCCGGTCTTCGTCGCGGATGCCTTCCGGGGCCAGGCCCATACGAGTTTTATCCAGAGGAAGAACGCCGGGATCGGCCGATTCGATGCGCCAGGTGTTGTCGTCCATGTTGAGCACGATGCGATGAATGCGTCCGGTGAGCACGGCTTGATCGTAGGCATAGCGCACAAGCGCGCTGTAGCGGCGTAGGGCCGAGCCCACGCTGGTGCGGAACAAGTTCGTCAGAGAGGGCAGGGCGGATACGGCCATGAGGCCGACGAGGGTGATGACAAGGAGGACTTCGAGCAACGTGAAGCCCTTGGTGCGGGCGGGCCCGCGACCTCTTGGCTTTTTCACGTGGAAATCCTCCTTCACATCAGCACCCGAAGCAGCGGGCAGTGCCCGGTACTTCGTGCGCGACTCACTCTTCTTCGGAAGAAATGTCTTTGTTGGGGCCTTCGCCGCCTTCGACGCCGTCCGAGCCCAGGCTCTTGATGACGTAGTTCAGGCCGTCGTCACACTTGTACTCGAAGTCGTTGTTCCACGCGTCTTGCGGGAGCTTCTTGGTGCGCAGGTAGCCCGAGGGATCATAGTTCTTGCACTTTTTTCCGGCGGAAGGGGCTTCGATGAGCGCCTTCAACGTTTGTTCCGTGGAGGGATAGGAGCCGCAATCGAGCCGGAAACGATCGAGATCGCCTTCGAGCTGCTTGATAAGAATCTTCGTGGCCTGGATCTTTCCCTTGTCTCCCTGGCCGGCGATCTTCGGGATCAGGAAGGATGCCATGAGTCCCAGGAGGGCCAACACGAGCATGATTTCGATGAGCGTGAAGCCCTGGTTCTTTTGTTTGCTCTGACGTGCCATCTACATTCTCCTTTTTCTTTTGACGTTAAGCGAAATCACCCATCTCGAAGATGGGCAACAACACGGCCATGACGATGAACCCCACTGCGCCCGCCATGACGATCATGAGGAGCGGGTTGAGGAGCGAAGTGAGTTTGCCCAAACTGGCCTGCGTCTCGTTCTCGTAGTCGCCGGCGATGTTGTTGAGCATCTCTTCGAGTTCCCCCGTTTTCTCGCCCACGCCGGCCATGTGCACCACGATCGGGGGAAACTGCTGGGACTGCTTGAGGGCGTGGGCCAGGGCCCGGCCTTCCTTGACCTGATCGACCACGTCGTCGAGGACTTTCTCGAAGACGTCGTGGTCCACCACGTTGCGAGTGATCTGGAGCGCGGTGAGCATAGGCACTCCAGCCTTCAGGAGTGTGCCGAGCGTGCGAGCAAAACGCGCTACCGAGACCTTGCGCACGAGATCCCCCACCACGGGCACCTTGAGGCTATTGCGATCTTTCCAGGCTCGGCCCTTGGGCGTAGCCACGTAGCGCTGGACCGCAATCGAAACACCCAGGATGCCCACGAGGAGGGGTTTCCAGTTGGCGATGAAAAAGTCCGAGATCGTGATCAAGATCACGGTGGGCGTGGGAAGCGCCTGCCCTGCGTCCTTGAACATGCCGGTGATCTGGGGCACGACCTTCACCAGGATAAATCCCACTACCAAGAGGGCCATCACGACCATAAGAATGGGGTAGGTGAGCGCACTCGAGACTTGGTTCTTAAGGCGCAGATTGGCTTCTTGCACATCGGCCAGCCGGAGAAGTACCGAGTCGAGCTTGCCCGAACTCTCGCCTGCTCGAATCATGTTCACGTAAACGCGGTCGAAGTACTTCGGATGCCGCGCAAAGCCTTCTCCGAGCGACTGCCCTTCGCGGACGTCCTGACGGATCGCCATGAGGATCTTCTTGAGCTTCACGTTCTCGGCTTGTTCGACAATGGCCGAAAGGCTTTCCACAACGGGCACGTGAGCCTTGACCAAGCTGGCGAGCTGGCGAGTCATGCTGGATATCTCGGGGGGACTCACGCCCGAGAAGGGGCTTGCGAAGATCGATTCCTTGATTTCCCCGCCGCCGCCGCCCGAAGAGGGTACGGCGCCATCTGCGGCGATCACGTCGATCGGCGTGAGGCCCTGCGCGCGGGCTTTGCCGCGGGCGGCTTTCACCGATTCGGCATCGACAAGCATCTTGATCGTTTTCCCGTTCTTGTCGGCCGCGGAAACTTCGTACTGTGCCATCGCGAACGCGTCTCTCTCAGTTCTCGAGCTGCGTCATGCGCAGGATTTCTTCGAAGGAGGTTTTGCCCGTGGCGAGTTTCTCGATGGCGGATTCCCGGAGGGTTTTGAGTCCCTCCGAGGAGGCTTGCTTGCGGATGGTGCCCGAGTCCATGCGCTGTAGGATCATGGAGCGGATGCTGTCCGTGATGACCATCAGTTCGTGGATCGCCGTACGGCCTCGATACCCGGAGAAACGGCATTCGGGGCAACCCTTGGGGCGTTTGATGGTGACGGTGCCGTAGGCCTCTTTGAGGGCTTCGCGCGACAGACCCGCCGGCGCGAGGATCTCGTCGGTGGGTTCCCACTCCTCGGCACAGGTGGAGCAGAGGGTGCGGATGAGGCGTTGGGCCAGCACTCCCACCAGCGAAGACGAAACGAGGAAGGGCTCTACGCCCATGTCCACGATCCGAGTGATCGCGCCGGGGGCATCGTTCGTGTGCAGAGTGGAGAGTACCAAGTGGCCCGTGAGCGAAGCGTTGATGGCGATCTCGGCCGTCTCGCGGTCGCGAATTTCCCCCACCATGACCACGTCCGGGTCTTGGCGCAGGATGGCGCGCAGGCCGGCGGCAAACGTGAGGCCCACTTTAGCGTTCACGGCGATCTGGCCCACGCCCGGAATCACGAACTCCACGGGGTCTTCCACCGTGATGATGTTGCGTCCCGGAGAGTTGATGGAGTTCAAGCAGGTCGAGAGGGTTGTCGATTTTCCGGAACCCGTGGGACCGGTCACGAGAAAGATGCCGTATTTGCGGTTGGTCAGCTCGCCGATGGTTTTGATGTAGTAGTCGCTGAAGCCGAGGGTCTTGAAATCGAGTACCACGCTCGATTTGTCGAGGAGACGCATGACGATCCGTTCGCCGAAGGCCACCGGCACCGTGGACAAACGAATATCGACTTCGCGGCCGGCGATGTTGATCTTGATCCGGCCGTCCTGGGGAATCCGTTTTTCGGCGATGTTTAGTTCTCCGAGCACCTTGATGCGCGAGGCAATAGCCGCCGCAAGCGCCTTGGGTGCCTGGTAGACGTCGTTGAGGATGCCGTCCACGCGGAATCGAACGGAGACGAAACGCTCAAAGGGCTCGATGTGAATGTCGGAAGCCTTCTCCTTGACCGCCCGGACCAGCAGCGAGTTCACGAAGCGGATCACGGGTGCTTCGTCGTCTCCGGCCTCGAGCAAGTCCGCGGTTTCGTCGAGGTCGCCGTACTGGTCGGCCTGGGCCTCGAGGCCCTTGATCAGGTTCTCGCTTCGTTCAAAGACTCGGTTGATGGCTTCGTCGAGCTTGGCCGCGGTCGAGAGGACGAGATCGATCTCTTGGCGGAACAGAAGCTTCAGCGCGTCGAGGGGCTCGTAGTGGAAGGGGTCGGAGACCGCCACTCGCACGAGCTTGTCGTCGCGGTAGATCGGCAAGATCGAGTGTTCCCGGCAGAACTGGATGCTCAGACCAACCACGACTTTGGGGTCGATGTCGTTGGCCTTGAGATCCTCGATGTACGGAATTCCGAGTTGGAAGGCGAGGGCGCGCGCGACATCCTCAGCTTTGACGAGGTTGCGCTCGATCAAAAGCTCGCCGAGCTTGCGCTCGCTTTCGTTCTGTACCCGCAGGGCGTCCTCGAGATCCTTTTCGCTCAGACCAGCCTGCTGCGTGAGAATCCAGCCGATCCGTTTTTCGAGAGAGGAATACTGCGACGCCATCGTTGCTTCCTCAGCGACCGGCCGGTGCGGTCTCAACGAGCGGCGCAGCCGCGCTGCTCTCGGAGCCGGTGCCCGGAGTTTCGGCCTTCGCCTCGTTGGATTTCTTGTCTTCTGCGGACTCTTCGTCTTTCTCGTCCTTGTCCTCGGGTTCCGTGCTTTCGATTTGCTTGGGAGCAAAACCCCAGAACTTCGGCGGAGCCTTGGCGAGATCCTTCTGGTTGTCGTCCAGCATGGTGTCGATTTCCTTGCGGAAGCGATCCTTCGGATCGTACAAGGTCGCTCCGTCTTTCTTGCGACTTTCAAGGCGGTTGCCTGTGAGAGTCAGCAGGTCCGAGTACGAGTTGATGACGCGCGGCTTGAGGAAGAGCACCAGGTTGGATTTGTCGACGCTCGAGTCCGAGCCCTTGAAGAGCCAACCCAGGACCGGAAGATCTCCCAGGAACGGCATCTTCGAGCGAGTGTCGCTCGAAGAGTTCTTCTGCAGGCCGCCCACGGCGATGGTGTCGCCGTCGCGCACGACCACCGTCGTGTTGGCCTTGCGCGTGGTGCGGTCGATCGTGTCCTGACCGCCGATTTGAACGCGCGCGAAGTCGTCCACGGTCTGCTCGACCTTCAGTTTGATCAAATCGTTGTCTTGGCCAATTTGAGGCGTGATCTTGAGCTCGATCTCGACGTCTTCCTTGCCGATGTTCACCGAGGTCGTGGCGCCCGTGGTGCCGGAGTTGACGGCCGTCGTGCCGGTCACGACGGGCACTTTGTTGACAACCTTGATCGAGGCCTCCTGGTTATCGGAGGTCAGGATCTGCGGTTGGTGAAGAATTTGGCCTTGGTTGTTGTCGACAACCGCTTTCAGGAAACCTTGGAGCGTGTTGACGGTAGCCACTTTTTTGCCGTCGGGACCGACGATGTTGACCTTGGCACCAGCGGCGAAGCCACCGATGAGGCCGTTGAGACCAGCGGGGGTGTAGATGGCCGAAACGACGTCGCCCTTAGCCGCTCCTGCGGAAGGCACGAAGCCCGCGGCCTGGGCGACTCCCGGCGCGGCCACGTTCGTCACGATCGCAAACGAGCTCTTGTCGGTGGACTTGAGCTCCATGATGATCGCTTCGACGTAGACCTGACGGCGGGGCACATCGAGCTTGCGGAACACCGTGCGCAGGGCCGCGTAGTCCGAGCCGGAGGCGATGATGACGAGCGAGTTGGTGGGTTTGTCGGCGGTGACTTTGACCTGTCCTTCGAACTTGAGTCCGTCGTTCCCGCTGCTTGGGCGACTGTAGGGCGAGTTGAAGTTTGGGGCCGGCGGGGGCGGATTGTATCCACCGAAGGTCGGCGAAGTGCTGCTCCGGCTGGTTTGAGATTGGCTTGAGACGAGCGAATTAATGGTGGCCGCCAGTTCTTCGGCCACCGCGTTCTTGCAGTAATAGATGTGGATATTGCCGCCGCCCGCCGCGTTGGACGTGTCGAGTTTGGCGACGAGGTTTTTGAGTTCTTCCACGCCTCGGCCGTTGGCCAGCACTACGAGCGAGTTCGTGCGGTCGTCCGGCACGATTTTGGTGATGATCCCGCCGCCGCGTGTTTTTTGGGGTTGGCCCCGAGCCGCTCCGGGACGGGCACCGCGGGTTGCTCCGTTTTGCGCATCGAGAATTTCGTCGATCAGCTGGGCGATCTGCTTGGCGGAGGCGTAGCGAATGGGAAGGGACTCGAGTTGGTCTTCGTGACCGGGAATATCGATGGATTTCAGGATGGCGATGATTCGGCGCAAGTTAACGCCCGTGTCCGTCATCACCAGTGTGTTGGTGTTGGGGTACGCGTTGATGCGGCCGTTGCGCGGCACGAGGTCGGTGAGGAAGCGCTGGATTTCTTCGGCGTTCAGGTAACGCAGGGGGTAGAGCACGGTGACGATTTCTTCCGATGGGGGAGCATAGTCGCCCACGAAGACGCGGATGTTGGATTGCAAGGCGGCCTTGGCTTCGACGATCTTGAGGAACTTTCCGATGGAGACCACCGTGAGGTCGTTGGCGTAGAGCGCCGAGAGGAAGGCGTTGTAGGCTTCCTGTTTGGTGACCGGAGTGGGGGACATGATCGTGATACGGCGGTTCTCGATTTTGCGGTCGAGGATGAAGTTCTTGGAGGCCAGCTTGGAGATGGCCTTGATGATGTCTTTGATTTCCGCGTTCGGGAAGTCGATGGTGCCGTACATGTCGTTACGGATCGACTCGTCGAGTTCCACGTAGCTTCCCAGCTTGAGTTCGGTGCCCTGCTTCTCGTCGAGACCGCTGGTGCCGGCCGAGAGGCCCGCTCCCGGAGTGGAGCGGGCTTGCGAGGGAATCCGCGCCGGGATTTGGTCCGGGGTTTGCGCCACCGTTTGCTGGAACGAGAGGGTCGCTAGGCCCGCGAGGAGCGCTAGGTTGCCCGTGCGTTTCAGAATCGTACTCTTCTTCATTCTCATTCCCCCAAAATCTCGGTCTGCCCGCCGTTGCGAGCTTTACTTCACCTTAAAGCGTTGCGTGGTTTTCTGGCCGTTGCGCAGGATTCCGATCGACACTTCCGCGGTGTTGCGCAGTCCCGCGTAGAGTTCTTGTGCGCGCGAAATAGAGTTCATCGCCTCGCCGTTGACTTCGGCGATGCAGTCGCCGGCCTGGATTCCCAGGCTTTCGTAAACCGATCCCGGAACGAGGCTCAGCACCTTGAAGCATTTAATGGGACCGCCCTCGTACTCGCGCTCGGGAACGGCGTGGGCCTGAAACAGGATATTCGGATCGTTCAGCTTTTCCAGGAGGTAGCTCTTTTTGATTTCAACCTCGGTGTCCGACGCGCGTGAGATGCCCTCGGCTGGCGAGGCGGGGAGGGCATTCGGCAAGGGCTGGCCGAACTTGAAGGCGGAGTCTTCCGGAATCTCCACGTAGCGGAGCGCGCCGTCGGGGAGCGTGAAGCAGAGCTTATTGCGGCGAATATCGAAAACTTTGCCGTAGCCCTTGAAGCTGTCGCCGATCATGAGCGCCACGGCTTCGTTGGTGCCCTCGGACGCGGTGGCTACCGAGAAGCGTTTTTCTGAGAGCACGATGGTGCCGAGGAGCTTGATGTTGGAGTTCTCGAGGGGGGTGGCCTTGTTGCAGTCCTTCGGGCGCTCGACGTTACGGATTTGCATGTCGGGCACGGGGCAACCGGGGCAGAAGGTGTTCTTGCGCACGATCGCCTCGTAAACCGAGCGATTGCGGACGTAAGCCTCTTCCGTCAGAACTTTCGTCTGGTCTTTGTGCGGGGGCAGGGGGCCGAGTACGAAAACACTGAGCACTTGCATGGTGAGATCGGCGAGCAGAAATCCGGCGAGCAGATAAGCGGGCCAACGCAGGGGGCGCAACCGTTGGAGGATCTCGGTGAGCGGGGGCAGCTTGTCGAGGCGTTCTCGGCTGCGCGCGAGCGCGACAGCGCGCTGCCGCCAAAGCTCTTTCCAAAAATGCGCATCGAGAAAACGAGACTTCACGTGAAAAGCACTCCCCCGCACATAGAGAGCAACACGTGTGCCAACCCCGGAACGCACGTCGCTAGGCTTTTGGAGCCGAGCTCGCGCGGCGTGGCAAAGGTGATGGCAGGACTTGGCAGGATTGCGTGGATTTCAATGCGGCGCATCTGACAATTTGGCGGAGCGAGGCGGAAGGTCACTTTTGGCATAGTTCCTGTAAGGGCCGACCGGATGAGTGAGAAATTGGAAAGTGCGAATCCCCCGATCCTCGGGAAAATTGTCGAGAAGCGGATCTTCTTGATTCGCGGCCAGCGAGTCATGCTGAGTTCGGATCTCGCCGAACTGAATCATGACGGGTCATCGGCCACGAAGGTCAGCTCGAGCAGGTCTTTCAAGCTATCCGGGATCTCGTCCAAACGTCCATGCCACCCCGACGACCTATCGGCACTAAACACGACAAGTCATGAGGTTCCGAAGTCCGCGCTCTACGAAGCGGATCGCGCCTCAAAGACTAGAGAAACTAGGCTGCGGCTTTTTCGAGCAAAATTTCGTTAATTACAGTTTGATAGCCAACACCGCGACGTTTAGCTTCTCTTTTTGCCCAAGCCAACGCGATGGGATTCAGTCGAATTGATATCGGCTCAAACTTATCCCCTTCAGATTTTGGAGGACGGCCACGAGGCGGTCGCAGGGTCCCCGTTTTTTTTTCAATCGCCTTCCGAAACGTTTCAACTTCCTTGGTGGTAATCCTTCTGGCTTTTTCAAAGCGGAATTCTTTTTGCTTCTTCATAAAGTTTTCTCTCTTTCTTGCTCGCTCTACGAGCACTTATGATGCGGTAAACGGCACCTGCTTCGCGGATCGTAAAAATGACAACCAAAACTCCCGGTTCAGCCTCGCCAATCAACGCCTCCCGAAGCTCATCAAGAGTTGAATGTTCTTCGTCTCGTTCGATCAAAGCATAGGGATCGTCAAAAGCTGTAATCGCAGCCGCAAATGAAATACGATGCTTTTTCTCATTGATAGCCGCTTTTCGTGCATCCCAATCAAACTTCACCAATATATAGTATATACCATAAATGCTGCGACGCAACCGCTTTTTAGAGTCCACATGACCCATGATCATGGCCCTTGATAGGTAGCCCCATCTTTTCGAGTGTCTTGAAGGTTGGAAAGATCTGGGATCAAATGCCCTGGCTGTGAACTTGAAGCGAACTTTCTCAGTCCTAGGTTTGGTCTCGGTGATTTCCGCCGGAGCGGTGGGAGCCGTTCACTACTTCCGTCCAGGCTATCTCTGGCCAGTTCCGGGCCACGACAAAGTGTCCGTGCCATTTATTGAATCTCGTGAGCAGCCGGAAGAGATTTCCCCGGACGCTGCTCGAGAAGCCGTGCGGCTGAGAGAAGAGGGAAGCCGTCTGATCAGTTCCGGGCAGTACCAAGAATCCATTCGCCTTTTTCAGGAGCTACGAAACCGCTTTGGAGACAAAAAAGCATCCGATCAACTGGATGATTTTGGTTATCAAGCCGCAGAGGGGCTGGCTCTTGCGGAATGTCTTCAGGAACGTGGCGAAGACTTCCGGGCCTCAAGCATCCAGGAGCTACGGTCTTTGCTCAAAGCGGCTATCGTCGCCAAAGACAGGAAGGAATTGGCGTCTTACGCTTCTTGCACCTTCCATATCGGTGTTTGCGCAAGTGATTATTCTCAGGTCGTGAATCCACAAAACGGACTTTCCCAAGATTTTTTTGAATTCGTGGAGAGGGAGGGTGAGCCCTCTCTTAGCGCAACGGATTCCCATGACCCGTCCGCCCCCACGTATCTGACGCCGGACGGCCATCAACTTGAATTTTTATTCTCTCAAGACGGACCGAACTTTAAATGGGTCGGACTCTGTGTCGACCTCGTTCTCTTTGAGTCCCAAAGTTGGCTCAAGCAATAAGGACTCGGGTGCAGTCATGCCCTTGGCGCGTCGGTCCCGCTCAAAGAGCGGCATGGAGACCCATCAGGTCGAGCACGCCGTCCAGTCCGGATCGGTTCAGGCTCAAGTCGGCCACGCTTTGCAGCTTCGGCTTGGCGCGGAACGCGATGCCCAGGCCCGCCGTCTGCAGCATGAGCATGTCGTTGGCGCCGTCGCCGATGGCGACCGTCTGCTCCAGGCGGCAACGGTAAACCTGGCACATGTCGCGCAAGAGCTGCGCTTTGCGCTCGGCGTCCACCACCGTGCCCAGCACACGGCCGGTCAGTAAACCGTTTTCGACTTCCAATCGATTGGCGAAGGCGAAGTCCAAGTCGAAGCGACGTTTCAATTCGTCCACAAAGAAATCAAAACCGCCGCTCACGAGGCCCACTTGGTAACCGAGGTTCTTCAGCGTGCGCGCGAGGTCTTCGGCGCCCGGAGTGAGCGGCACCGATTGCAACAGCGACTTGGCTTTCTCAAACGAGAGACCCTTCAGTGCCAGCACTCGCTCGTGCAGCGCTTGCTTGAAATCCATTTCGCCGCGCATGGCGCGCTCAGTAATGGCGGCCACCTTTTCGCCGGCGCCCGCTAAGCGAGCCAGCTCGTCGATGACTTCCATTTGCACGAAAGTGGAATCCACATCCATGCAGACCATGCGCCGATTGCGGCGGTAAACATCGTCGCGTTGGATAGCGAGGTCCACGCCGAGCTCGCTCGAGAGCTTCAGTATTTCGCCACGCAGGGCCAAGAGATTCTCGGCTGTGTCGGCGGATCCCCGCGGGATTTCGGCCGAGATCTCCAAGCCGCGCAGGGCACCCCGGCCCTGCAAGGTTTTCAGCTCCAAGATGTTCATCTGCCGCTCGGCCAGAAATGAGGTGGTGCGCGAAACGGCGCGGCCGTCCTCTAACTGGCCCAGAATCATCAGAGCCAAGGGTGGGGCGCTCAGCGCGTGGGCCGAGCCCTCATTGCTGAACGGTTCGACTTCGAGCTTCATGCCCAGACGGCCCACGGCAAAAAGGATTTGCCGGAGTGCGTCGGAGCCGGGGGCGAACTCGGCGATGGCCGACAGCGCCAGGTAGCCGTGGAGGACGGATTGCCCGATGTCGATCAGGCGCCCGCCCTCGGAGGCGAGAATCTTGGTGACGGTCGAGGTGATGCCCGGGCGGTCTCGGCCCGAAAGGTGCAGAACAACGCGACGATCGGAGACGTCTTCCATAGTGTGATTCCACCCTAGCGGAGCCTCCCCCGGGGAGCCAGGCGTCAAATGATTAGCAGGGAAATATTAACGCTCAGTTACGTGATTCCGCTAAAATTTGCTACATGCGTCGTACTTCTTTGAGTTTCATCACCCTCTTTGGACTCTCTACGCTCGTCGCGCTGCCCGTCGTTGCGGCCCCGCGCGCGGACCTCGCCGATTCGGCGTGGGTCACCGAGCCGACGCAGATTTGGACGGAGCCCGGCAAGTTCGGCACGCCGATCGCGCGCTTGGAGCCGGGTTTGAAACTCGATGTGCTCACTTACTCCTCCAGCAAGTCTTGGGTGAAACTCAAGACGCCCGAAGGCCGTGAAGGCTGGGTGCCTACGCGTTTCACCACTTTCGCCGAGCCCATCGGCAACGTGGCCGGCGCCGTGGAGCAAGCCTCCGAAAGCGTCGGCGAAGCCGGCGCTGCCACGGAGGGAGCCGAGGGACAAGAAGGCGAGGGCGGCGACCGCTTCCCCGCCTCGGCCGGCGGCGTGCGCCGGGTCCGCCGTCATCCTGCGGCCGGAAGCAAGAGCGGATTCCTCCTCGGCTTCCGCCTTGAGTACGTCAACCAGCTCAACCGCGCCAAAGCCTCGGGCTTTGGCATTGGCACGACCGGCATGGCTCGCATTCACGAGAACTGGGCCATCGGCGGCGGCTTCGACTACAAACTCTTCTTTGAGTCGGCCACGTCCACGCAATCCTTCAGCGTAGACCGCATCACGTCGTCGCTCTTCCCGCACGCAGCTGCCGCCTTCCTGATGGGCGGCTTCTCGATGGAACTCGGGGTGGGCGTGGAGATTGACATCACAAAGATCACCACCAAGAACAACGCGACTTTCCCGCCCACGGTCGATTACGCCAACTCCGGCACCGACACGAGCCTCCTTCTTGGCGTGCGCCTGACACCCGGCTATCGCTTTGCCCTCGGCGGCACCGCAAGCCTCGGCGTGCATGCGCTTTACGAAATGCTCTTTAATCTGAGCCGTGGATACGGCAAGTTCCCCTCGGTCAATCCGTCGAAGAACTTCCAGAACGTGATCGGCGGCGGCCTCACCGCGGCCTTCGATCTCTAATTGGGAACTTTAGAGTGCAGTCGCTGACCGAGTATCTCTGGTTTGAAACGAAGAGAAGTCGCGAGATCGTGCATGTCACGCCTCAGGTGCGCGAGATCGTCAAACGCTCGGGTATCCAGGAGGGCTTTTGCCTCGTATCGGCCATGCACATCACCGCCTCCATCTTTGTGAACGACCTTGAGTCGGGATTGCACGACGACATTCTCAAGTGGGTGGAAGAGATCGCTCCCGCCAAGAGCGAGTACCGCCACCATCTCACGGGCGAGGACAACGGCGATGCCCACTTGAAGCGTCTCCTCTGTGGACATCAAGTGATCTTGCCGGTGACCAAGGGCGACCTGGACCTGGGCCCCTGGGAGCAGGTTTTCTACGGCGAATGGGACGGCAAGCGGCGCAAGCGAGTGGTCGTGAAAGTTTGCGGAGAGTGACACTCGTGATTGCAAAAAAATGGATGTCGCTCGGCTTGCTCGCGGCCTGCGCTCATCCAGGCGCTCGCGACGTTCGCAACATCGCGAGCGAGGACCTTGGCTCTCTCAGCCGCTCGTCGAATGCTGAGACCTGCAATGGGCAGTATCCCTTTAGTGCCGAATCGCTTCTGGCCGAGCGCGTGGGTTTTGGTTCACGGGCCATCGGCGGCGACCCGAGCAAAATCTATCGTGTGACGACGTTGGCCTCGGACGGTCCCGGTTCCTTGCGCAACGCTCTCGTGAGCGATGAGCCGTACTGGATCGTGTTCGACGTGGAGGGCACGATCAAGCTTCCCGACGGCCCCAAGATCAAATCCAATCGAACCGTGGACGGACGCGGCCGCAATATCACGATCGACGGTGGGCTTCGTTTGCCCAAGAGCACGCGCAACGTGATTCTCTCCGACATCAAGATCACCTTTCCGTCCCGATACCGGGTCAAGGAAACCAACGCGGATTTGATCTCGGTCTACGGATTGGGCAGCGACAATCCCGAGGAGTACACCTCGCGCGATTTGTGGTTCCACCACCTCGAGCTCACCCAGGGCAACGACGGCGCCATCGACCTGCGGGGTGCCTCGGGCGTGACGATCTCCTGGTGCCGCGTGCACCATCACGAAAAAGGCTTCTTGATGAATGTCGACGCCGATCACAGGCCCACGACGGGCATGCAGGTGACGATGCACCACAACTATTTTGAGTGGATCTCGCGCCGTGGGCCCAAGATGGGTTTCGGTGAACTGGACTTTTTCAACAACTACACCAAGAACTTCGTGGAGTACGGCGTGGTTAGTCACGACGGCGCTCGTTTGTTGAGCGAGAACAACATTTTCGAAGCTCGCCCCGGCTCGCGCTGCTTGGGACCGTGTCACGATCCCAACACGCCCGACGGCTACTCCACGTGGACTGTGCGAAAAGGCGCGATACAGTTGCGCGAGAACCAAGGCACCGAAGCCGATGGTTTCGTCAAAAGTCGCGGCGACGTGTTGCTCAACGATGCCACGATTGCCGAGAACAAGCCCGAGCGCGTCTTTGAGCGGGCAGACTACTATCCGGCGACTCTCGATGCGCCCGACGCCAACCTGCGCGCGCGTCTCGTTGCCGAGACCGGTCCTCGCACCGGACACTGTCGCAATCGTTGATCGCCGACATTTCGACGCGAGGGGAGATCAAGCGGCGCGAGCGCCTTTTCGACGAGCGAAGAACTTTCGGGCTTCCTCCACCCACAGCATCAGGCTTCCGGCGAGAACGATCAGCGGAACCACCGACAGATCGATAGGAACGGTGCGGAAGATGTCGCCCAAGGGGCGCCAGAAGATCACGGCAGCCTGAAGCAGGGCTCCTACGACGAGTCCGCCCACCAGCCAAGGATTGCGGAAGACGGCGAGGTCGAGGCCACTCTTGGTTTCGGAGCGACAATTGAGCACGTTGAACCACTCGCAAAAGAAAATCACGACGAAGGTTTCCGAGCGAGCCACAGCGAGCGGAATGCCGTGGTTTAGGCGCCAGACAAACCAGCCCAGGGTTACCAGCACCATCGTCGGCACAAGGACAGCCATGCGCATCAGCATCAGCCGAGTGACGAGCGGCTCGTCGGGCGAAATAGGAGGGCGCTTGAGCTCGCTGCCATCCCGGGGCTCCATCACGAAGTTTCCGGCGATAACCCCTTCGGACACGAGGTTGTTCCAAAGAATCTGCACGGCCGCAAAGGGAGGGGGATACCCAAAGAGCAAAGCTAACACCAGGATCAACACCTCAGCAGCTCCGGTGGAGAAGAGCAGCAGAATGATCTTCTTGATGTTCTGGTAGACGAGGCGGCCTTCGGCCACGGCCGACACGATCGTGGAGAAGTTGTCGTCGGTGATGACGATCTTTGAGGCTTCCTTGGCCACTTCCGTACCTGTGATGCCCATGGCTACACCCACATCGGCCTGGGTTAAGGCGGGGGCGTCGTTCACGCCGTCGCCGGTCATGGCCACGACGTGCCCGTGCTTTTGGAGTGCCTCGACGATGCGTAGTTTTTGAGAAGGGTGCACGCGCGCGAAGACCCGGACGTGGTCCAGTTTTTCCGTGAGTGCGGCGGGGTCGAGGGCGTCGAGCTCTTTGCCGTCGAGCGCGAGATCCCCCGACGAGGCCAAGCCGATAGCCTGCGCCACCGCCAACCCAGTGACCTTTTGGTCGCCCGTGATCATGATGGCGCGAATGCCCGCAGTCCGACATTCTTGCATGGCCGCGGCTACTTCGGTCCGGGGCGGATCGAGTTGACCTATGAGGCCGAGGAACTGAACCTTTCCGGCCAGGGCCTCGGGGCCTTGACCGGTGATCGTGGCGCATGGGACGTGGCCGATGGCCAACACGCGCAGTGCACGGGCGCCCATCTCCTCGGACAGCGCGCGAAACTCTTGGCGCTTGGGCTCGTCTAAGGTGCAGAGATCGAGGATCGCTCCCGGGCCGCCTTTGATCGCCAGGAACTTTTCTCCGCCCGGGGTGGAGTGCTCGGTGACCATCCACTTGGTGGCAGAATCAAAAGGGATCTCGGCCGTGCGGGGGAAGTCCTTTTTGAGCGCTTCGACCGAAATTCCGGCCTTGCGCGCCATCACGATCAGCGAGGCTTCGGTAGGATCACCGATGACTTTTTGCGCGGCGGCTCCCTGCGCCGAATCGACGACCACGTCGGCATCGTTGCAGAGCGCAGCCATGCGGATCAGCAACCCCAACTCATCGTCGGATTTCGGAGTCACGGCCGCTCCTTGCTCCAGGTAGCGGCCATCCGCAGCGTAACCCACGCCCTCCAGGCTAAGGTTGCGGCCGTTGACGAGGCGGAGCTCGGTGACGGTCATCTCGTTACGGGTGAGGGTTCCGGTTTTATCCGAGCAGATCACCGTCGTGGATCCCAGGGTCTCAACCGCCGAAATACGGCGCACGATGGTTTTCTGGGCGGCCATCCGCTGCACTCCGACCGCCAGCGCCACGGTGATCGCCATGGGCAAGCCTTCGGGCACCATGCTGACGACTTGGCTGATGGCGATCATGAGCAGTTCGGTCCACGGAATGTTGTGCCACCGGCCGATCAAAAGAATCACGACAAAGAGAATGGCCGCGGCTACGAGCAGGTAACGGCTAAATTCGCGCACGCGCTTTTCGAGCGGCGTCGCAGATTCCTTCACGCCGCCGGTGAGTTGCGCGATCTTCCCGATCTCGGTGCGTATCCCGGTTTCCGTGACCACGATCTTCGCGCGCCCGGCGGTGACGAAAGTTCCCGAGTAAGCCATGTTTTGGCGGTCCGCCAGCGACGTGTCTGGGGGTAGTGCCGCGATTGATTTGGCGATCGGCAGGGATTCGCCCGTGAGAGGCGCCTCCTCGATCACGAGCGAAAATACCTCCAGGATGCGTCCATCGGCCGGTACGGCATCCCCCGCATTGAGCAAAACGATGTCGCCGGGGACGAGCGCGTGTGCGTCGATGAGGTCCTCTTTTCCTTCGCGCAACACGCGGGCGGGCACGTGAGAGAGCTTGCGCAGTGCCGCCAAGGAGCGCTCGGCTTTGTTTTCTTGGAACACGCCGATCGTGGCATTCAGCAGCAGCACCGCTAAAATCACGAGCGCGTCGTTGACCTCGCCCATGAAGGCGGCACCTGCAGACGCCGCGATGAGCAGGTAGATCAGCGGGCTTTGGAATTGGGCGAAGATGACTTTCCAGACAGAGCGAGATTCCTCTTTGGGGATTTCGTTGCTTCCGACCAGGGTGGTGCGGGCCGCGATTTCGCTTGGAGAAAGACCCCGAGTGGCGTCCACCTCGAGCTTCGTGAGGGCGTCGGGCTCAGGGGTCGAATGCCACACGCTGTTCATTGAGAGTGGCATGTAACGAGATTGCCCTCAGGTGACGGACGAGGAAAGTCTTCTCCGATGTGGTTTTCACCACAGGGGCTAGGGTTCGGTGGACGTGTCCTCGGTAACAGCCTCCTCGTCTGTGACACGATTGAGAGGGCCTTCGATACTAACCGTGACGTCTTCCTTTGAGTTGGTCATGCGGAAGGTGGCCTTGAAGGACTTAGGGTTGGGCTGAGTTTGTTCGGGGGTCAAAAGAGCGGCGTCGAAATAGTAAGTGGTTTCAGGTGAACTCGACAAAACGCGAGCACTCGCAAGGAAATCGAAGAACAGCGACTTGGCATGTGCGACGGCGTTCATCGAGCGCTGCTCGCGAATATTGAGCTGCGGGGCGATGACGGCGTGTTGGAGCCGAAGTTGGAACTGCAAGGGTTCCTCCTCGGTAGGGATGTGCACAACGCGGTAGAAGAGTTGCGACGCCACAAGTCCCATCATGCGCAGGGCTTGGGGACGCTCGGCCTCTGGTTTGTCACATTCCAGCGTGCCGATTTGGAGGCTTACCTCGGGATATTTGCCGTATACGCGGAGGGGAATGTCCGAGGAGCAGCGCATCTCGACGCGCGTTTTCGGGTTACGACCCAACACGTCTTCGGTGACGACTTCGACTTTGGCATCCGTCAGAGCCCAGACCTGGCGGCCATTGAGCTCAGACTTCGCGAAGGCCTCGCGCCGGGCGACTTCTTCGGGAGGCAGAGGGTCCGAGGGAGCAGGCGAAGGATTGGTAGGGTACTTCGGAGTAGCTACAGGCGTGGCCGAGGGTTTTGGCTTCTCCGTGGGCCCAAAGGTGCCCGGGCAAGATTCCGCAAGGAAACTTTGCTTGCGGGTCTCCTTGGCGCAGCCGTTGTTTAGTTTTTCGTCTTTCAAACCCGCGCAGTAATCCTCTTTTGAGTCGTACTTGCGCTCGCCCGTGGTGCACTCCACTCCATTGATGCTTTCGGAGTAGGTGTAGGTGTAGTTGTCGGATTGGATGTTGAGGCCCGTTTTTGATCCGGGCGTGTCGCTGCCTCCGCACGCGGCCAGGGTGGCCAACACGGGAGAGATGAGAGCGGTATAGGCCACCGTGTTCTGCTTCAAAATAACCTCCGGCTCTTAGGCGCCGGAATCTCCGAAGCAAAGCCTAGGCCAGAATGGGCGGTGACTTTAAGCCCTGCCCATTCCTCAAAAAGGCGGCCTTGGCCGCAAATTGTCGCTCAGTGGCTCGGGAACGACGGAGCGGGCGTGCGCTTTGTAGACGAAGTCTTCTTCGCCGCGCACCCGCAAGTGCCTTGACCGATACTCGGAATAGGCCTAACACCTGATCCGCGGGGTGGAGCAGCCTGGTAGCTCGTCGGGCTCATAACCCGAAGGTCAGTGGTTCAAATCCGCTCCCCGCAACCAAGACTTTCCGAGAGGCCTCGAATCTAACGATTCGAGGCCTTTTTTGTTCTCAGGAGGGGCGCGAGTCTTGACCTGGCGCGGCGCGTTATCTAGAGCTCTGTAACTATAGACTCTCAACGTTTCTCGAAAGGAACCCTTCCATGAAAAGTCTCTCGCTCGTGATCCTCGCTCTCGCAGCTTTGCCTACCTTTGCTGCCACGCCTGTAGAGAACACTCCGGGCCTCGATATGGCACGCGAGGGTGACCTCGCCGCCCAAACGCTCGAACACGCGCGCAAAGTGCTCCCGCAGCTGCCTTGCGGCCAAGAAAGCCTCGATGGCAACGGCAAGGAAGTGTCGGAGATTGTCGTGACAAAGACGGGCTCTTCTTCTTTGGTCGATCGCTTCAACCGCAACACGGTTTACTCCGCCACTTATCTCGTCACGAAGTTTTGTTACTCGGGTAGCACCCAAGCCGGCGCTTACCGTCAGATGGTCGACGCGGTCATCGTAGGAGCGGAGCGCGACACCCCCGCCGATGGCAAGAATGCCGTGACCACCTTCAGCGTGATCAAGAGCGTCGACGTCAGCGCGCTGGTCGAAGAATAAGGTCGAAGAATTAAGTAAGAACGCCAAGAGCCATCAGGCTCATTGTGCAGAGGCCTCGCTCGAGGCCTCACTCAGGGCGCCCCGTATCGTAACGGCCGTCTCTTTCTCGCTGTCGGTGGCGCGGAAGCTGGCTCGGAGATTCTTGGTGGCTCCCTCCTTTGCGGTACGCACATCTGCTTCAAAGAAGTACAGGGTCTGCGTTCCGGCGGAAGATTTACGAATGGCCTTGAAATCGAAGTACAGGCTCCGCGAATTGAGCCCGGCGTTGACCGCGCTTTGTTCGGCGAAGTTTAGGGCCCGCGGTATGCTCGCGAACTCGAGGCTCAGGCGGAACTGGTTGGGCTCGCCTTCGCTCGGCAGGTGACGGGCCTGGTAATTGAGCTGCGAACCGACCACCGTCATTGTTTTCAATGCCGCGGGGGTCTCTGTCCCTTTGTCACAAATCAGAGTTCCCATCTGAAAGCTGATGCCCGGATCATTGCCGGTCACCCGGAGAGGCAAGTCCGACGAGCAAGTCAGCACCGTGCGTGTTTCGTTGTCGCTCTTAAGTGAGCGGACCACGACTTCGACCCGGGCATCCTTGAGGACCCAGGCCCGCTGACCCTCGAAGGCCCCGGCGGCGAACGCCTCGCTCGCCGTTGTCTTTTCGGGACTCACTGTGGGGGCAGATGTCTGCGGACTGAGACTCGATTCCGGTGCGGGCGCGATGGCCTCAGCTTTTGCCTCTGGCGTGGGATCGAAACTCCCGAGGCAGCCACTGGCCTTGAATTTTTCGGCGCGTATCGAGGGAGCGCAGCCGTGGTTGAGTTGGTCGTCTTTGAGTCCCGCGCAGAGTGCTTCGAGCGAGTCGAATTTTTGCTCGCCGGTTTTGCACCCGTTTTCCGTGTAGTCGTAGCTGAAGCTCTCGGAGTTCAGCGAGATTCCAGGGCCCCCTTCGCCGCCGCAGGCGGCGAGTGCGGTCAAGGCAAAAGCAGAAAGCACGGACGAGAGACCCTTGTGACTCAAAACAACCTCCGGCGTTAGGGTGCCGGCCACTTCCTAGCAAAGCTCAAGCCAGGGCGGGAACGGAATATAAGTGGCTTTGGAGACCGAGGGTACGCGCAGGTGCCGCAAATTGGCGCGCCTCCCTGGGTTCTTAGCGATCACCCTAGTGATCTCTAGGCTGATCAAGTGATCTCTAGGCTGATCAAAAGATTGATCACTGGAGCGGGGGAATGAACGAGGCGGCTTCCTGCGCGTAAGTGACGTCTTCCCCGCGGCAAGCGTCGCTTTCGCAGACGTTGGAAACGCGGCAGCCGTTCTTGTACACGAAGTCTTCCTCGCCGCGCACGAGCACGCCTTCGATCACGCCCGTGGCCTCGTTGAACACGGCACTGCCGGAGTTGCCGCCGTAGGTATCGAGGTTTGCCACGAAGTAACCCGTAGCGCCGTGACGGACCTTGGAGCCAAAGGCGACTTTGGTGGGCAATCCCGAGGGGTGACCGATCACGCCGATTTCGGTGTTAGGCGCAATCTTCTGCCCGCGGTTGATCTCCAGCGGGCGGTGGCCGACGACGGCTCGATCGAGTTTCACGACGGCGAAGTCGGCGCCCGAGGTTTCGCGCGAAACGATCACGCTCTGGCAGCTATACACGTCTGCCGAGGAGACGCTGTTGCCCAGATCGGCGCTGTTCTTGAGGCCGAAGCCAAAGACGAAGCGGGTGTCTGCGCAGTCGCCCGAGTTGATGCAGTGTCCGGCCGTGAGGATTAGGTCGGGGCCCACAAGCGAGCCCGAGCAGAAAGCAGCCGTGGGTTGGGTCGCAAAGCGCTCCTCCGCACAAACATCGAAGTACTCGGTGAACGAGGGAGCCTGGATATCAAAGGTCGCTCCCTTAGGGACCAAGTGACGAGATTCCATGAGCGCCACCGTGGAGTCGGCAAGGAGAAGATCGGATTGCCGAGTGACGTCGTAGAGGTCCAGACGGTTGTCGTCGCCGTAGATCACCTTGGAACGGAAGTCGGAACTGCTGAACGCCGAAGTGCCGACAAGGCACGCCAAGGCTCCGCAAACACGCAGGCTATTTTTCATTTTGTTGTCCCCCAAGAACAATTGTAGGGCTCGGCCAGAAGGCGCGTAAGAGGGGAACGCGCCGTTCGAGCGCCAAGAATGTTGCTTCGAAAGATGTTAGGAAAACGGCATGACCCCCTTGCCGCGTGGATTGCGATGGGTGCCCACGCCCCTGGCGGAAGTTTCGCCCGACGACGCCCGTGGGACTTGGGAGGCCTTGCCGTCGGGATACCACCGCGAGAAAAGGTTTCTCTTCACTCTCCGAGACCACGCGGGCCGCAGTCTCGGTCTTTTGGATCTCGTGCGTGATTTTCCGGAGTCGGGCACGGCCTTTCTCGGCTGGCTCCAGATTCGGGAGGAGAACGAGGGGCGAGGACTTGGTTCACAGGCCTACGCTCTAGCCGAGGCTCTCGTTCGCGATGGGGGCTGCCGGCGCATCCGACTCGGCGTGGTGGGTTCGAGTCCCGTGGAAGGGTTCTGGAGGCGTCAAGGTTTTGTCCGCACCGGAGAGACCATGGTCCCTCACGATGGGAGCGTGCACGCCGTCATACGCGTGTTGCAAAAGGACACCGTGGACCCTGCCTCGTGGAGGCTGTGTTCGCTCGGCACACGCACAGATCTCCTGTTCCCCGCGCTCGAGGGCGTGCTCACCGACCGTGGCCACTACGCCGTGGTGCAGACTCCGGGCAATCGCTTTTACATGAACGGCAATCAGTTGCTGTTTCGCGCCCCACCGAAAGCAGGCGAGGCCGCCGAGTGGGTGCGGGCTTCGCGCGCAGAACTGCGCGATGGCCCCGTGTTCATGACCTTCGGCTGGGACGAACCCCTGGGCGCGGACGATACGGGGATCGCCGAGTTTCTCGCCCAAAACTTCCGCTTGGACGAATCCGTGGTCTTGTCCCTGTCGGGGCTGCCGCTAAGGCCCGCCTTTTGGAATCCCGAGATCGTGACTCGACCCCTTGTCGACGATCGTGACTGGGGCGTCGCGCTCCAGAGCCACTTGGATCATTTGTGCGCGGGCCCCGTGCGCGACACGCAGAGCGACTTCGCGCGCTACCAGTTTCGCCGCTTTCGCGACCTCAGCGAGCGCGGACACGGTTTGTGGTTCGGCGCCTTCTTAGGGGAATCGATGGTCGGCAACATGGGGGTGTTTTGGGATGCCCACTACGCCCGCTTCCAAGAGGTCTTCACCGACCCGGGCCATCGGCGCCGGGCCGTTTGTCGTACGATGTGTGCGCATGCCATCGCCCACGTGCGTGCGCGCATCGGCGAACGCGTGTTTGTCACCGTGGCGGACGACGGAGGCGAAGCGGTGTCGAGCTATGTCGCACTGGGCTTTGGTCGAGTGGGTCGGCAACGAAGTCTGCGGTGGTACTCGGGCCGAGGCCTCTAGGCTGCGTTCGTCCAGGGCTTCGTCCAGGATGCCATTGTTTCGGCTTTGCGCACGACCTCACGTTCGATCTTGATCAGGCGCGCGGCATCGAGTCCGAGCGCCGAGACGTAGCCGCCCCAGTACTCGGGTCGGTCGTGATCTCCGGAGAATCCGATCTCCAGTTGGCGTGCCATCGCCCGCGCAAGCGAGGTGGTCAGGATGGCGGGTCGCAATTCAGGATAGAGCTTTGGAAAATCGGTCAAGTCCCGCACCGAGTACCGCAGGGCCTTGCGCACCACGAGCGGCAGGCGCCACTCTTCGGCCAGTCGTTCGCCGAGCACGTGATGTCCCGGCAATCCGAGTTCTTGTTCGGCTTTCAAGAAACTCGTTTGCTGATCGAAGGCTCGTTGCAACACGGTCTCCGTGGATTTGGGGTCCAGCCGATGCAGAACCAGCTTGCCCAGTCCCTGAAGCAATCCGCAGGTGAAACACTCTTCGGGCCGCGGGAGTCCCGCTTCGCGGGCGATGGCTTCGGCGGCCAGCGCGGTGCCCGCCGCGTTCTGCCAAAACTCTCTGGCGCAGAACCAGCCGGTCTCCGTCACATTTTCCTGAAAAGAGTTCGTTCCGAGCACCAATAAGCGCAAGCTGTCGTCGCCTAAAAACTGCAAAGCTTTGGCGATGTCGGTGATCTCGGTGGAACGCGCGTAGTAACTCGAGTTCACGAGCCGCAGCACTTTGGCGGTGAGAACCTGATCCTTGCGGAGGGTCTCCGCCAAATGCGCGCGTGTCACCTTGGAGTCGCCAATGAGCGACACCACTTCGCCCAACACAACAGAGAGCGTGGGCAAGTCGCGCAAAGTCGGGACCGCAGAAAGGAGTCGAACGCTAGGCGAGGGAATCACGCGAGGCTTCCTCCGAAGAGAGACACTCAGGAACCGCGCTCGGGCATACAGACAGAAGCGCTGAAGAGAAGGCGAGAGAGTGATGTGATTATGGCTGGAGCCGTCTCGCTCACCAAGTTAAGTTCCCGTTAGGGGCGACGACCCCGGGGGCCCATGACCTGGCTCAGTCTAAAGTGCATTTGTGGACAGAAACACGATCTAGGTCGGACCCGAACCTCTCGGTACCGGCGTCTTCGTCATAAAGATCCATCAAAATGTCTGAGTTGAAAGCCGGTCCACGATAGAGAGCGTCAATGCCCTCGCGGTCGTCGGGCATAATGCCAGGGATGCGAGAGGGTAAGCGGGAATGCATGACTGCGTCCGCAGGTCCGTCGAAGTGGTTGAGGCCAAGCAGGTGGCCTAGCTCGTGCTTGAAGATAATGAGCACTCGGTCTCGGGGGAGTCCCTGAAACCGATCCTTGTTAACGCGAATATCGACTTCCGTCGCCCATTGGCCGCGTTGACGAATAACGGCATCGGCATAGAAGGGAGTGGGACCAAAATACATACTGTTCACGCTGTCGCCTGCCCGGTGTGCTCCGCGAAGAAATCTACGGGTCGGAGGCCTAGGCACGAGTCGAACTCCTGTGCCAATAAGGGTTTCATTCCAAGCCGAAATGGCTTCATGAGCCTCACTGTTGTAGCCGGGCACATCGACCACGATATTCACCAAGCCTCGCTTCCAGCGAAAACCAAAAAGCGAGTAGGCCTGAACTTGCGCCGCATAGCAGGCGAGAGACAGGCAAAGGGCTTTGGCGAAAAATTTCGAATTCATCAGAATGATGATATCGATTTTCGCCTGAATTACAAAACAGATGATGCAGCGCGAGTTTCCATCTTTAGGCGTGGACCCCGATGACTAGTACGTGATTGCCGCCGACACTTGCACGTTGTGCTCAAGCCGCTTCTGCTCCTGGAGCTCTTTGGCCATCACGTAGGTGGACCAGACTCCGGATTGTCGACTGTCGTTGATCCAGAGAACCCATTGCGCCTGCACTCCGGTCGAGCTTAGCGATCGGTTGGCGCGAGAATACTCGGCGGGATCCAGACCGGTGATGTAGGCCGTGTCGTAGAAAAGCTTGACGAGAAAAGTCGTGGTCTCAGGGTTTAGCCAGCGGCGTCCCAGCAGGTTGGAGGCCCCGTGCTGCAGGAAGCTCAGCGGAATCGCGTACTCGATCGTGGACTTCGCCGCGAAGTTTCCGGCGAGCTGAGTGTCCGAATAGCCTCTCAGGCTGAGTCCTTGGCTCGCATAAAGCGGAATTCCGGTGCTTGTGCTGAGCTCGGAATCGGCGCGGAAAAAGGTTCGTTTGCCACCGGTGCCGGTGAGATACGCGGTGCCTGTCGACACCCTGAGTTCCTGAAACGCAACGCGGAGGGAGTGAGAGGGCAAGATGTCCGCCAAAACAGGAAGATAGAAATCTTGATCGGCCCGCACCACGGTTCGCGCAGTGCGGGAACCAAAGAAAGACGGAAACTGTTCGAGACCGGTGGCCAGGATCCAGCCCTTCTGCGGCACCGAACTGCGATGGGTTCCCTGGGTGTTGCTGAAGCTGTGGAACACGCCCAGGCCGAAGGCGGAGCCATAGCCTTGGTCGGAGGTTTCGAAGGAGGGAAGCGCCCGGGCCGAGATCCGATGATTTCCGAAGGACCGGCTTAAGTCGAAGCTCACGCTAAGGAATCGCGCATCCTCGGCGTAAACGGAGCCCACGGCGTAGCGTGAAGACTCTAGGTTGAACTTAACCACGTACGGATAGCCGTCGAGGAAGTTCATTCCGAACCCGGCCAGATATCCACTCGGGTCTTCGAAATCGAAATCAGCCAGCGCGGTCCAGCCCCAGGCTTTGTAGGGCGATTCGCCTGCGACCAAAGCCTGCAAACCAAAGCCCGTGCCTTTGACGTAACGGGGGAGCAGCGTGTGGGTCGAGGGAGCGAAGCCGTCGACCGCGGCTTCCTTAACCGGGCGCTGCTTCGTGGGCGGGAGCTCGCTGGCGACGGCCGCAGTCTCCGCTTTGTACGCCTTCGGTTCCACACAGGCCGAGGTGTTCGCGTCGGTGACGCGCACGATCCGCTCGCGCTGGCCGAGGCGACTGATGGCCCACACTTGACCCTGGGGTCCCACCACGAAGCTGCGCACGAAGTAAGGTTCCCGGCTGAGTTGTCGCAAGCAACCCTTCGACCATTGATAAACCTGGAAGCTCCGACCGTTCAGATCGGAGAGGAAAAAGACGCCTCGGTCGGTGACCTGCGCAAACAGATCTTGGCCGCGCGAATCCAGCACGAGCTTGGGCGCATAGGCGCTCTCCGCGTCGGACGAGTAAATGCCCCAAGTACCCCCCGTGCGAATCGCGGTGAAGCTGAATTGTTTTTCGTCTTCGCTCAGGCGCAGTTGTGAGAGTCCGGCGAAGTCGTTCCACTGGGCGAGCGATTGAGGCGCAAAACGATTTTGCACGGAGCCTTGCTCGAGCACGAACTGTTCCTTGAGGAGCGAGGGCTGGCGGACGGCGTAGTAGGTATCGCCGTCCCGGGCTACCCAAGCCGTGCGCGTCAGCGGCAGCGCCTTCACGAGTTCTACGGTGGCGTTGTTTAGATCGTAGGCATAGAGACCAGGAATCTCGGCGTTGCCGTCGAGGTTGGCTTCAGCCGAGAAATAGAAAAGTTTTTGCTTCCCAGAACCCGACGACCATTCGATGGGGGCGGGAGAGGGCCTACGGACGAAGGGCGCGAGCCACTCGAAAAAACCTCTTTCCCTCAGGAGTCCGCCGTCTTTGTTCAGATGGTAGAGGCGCGGAGTTTGGTCCGGCGATCGGCCCAAAAACACCAGATCGCCGTCCGGTGTCGTTCCCAAGGCGCCGATGGCGCCTACGCGACGATCAAAGATGACCTCTCCGCCTGTCGAAGGCGTGCTCTCGACGGCACGGCGAGTTTCGGCTTGGAACTCCGCAAAGAGGGTGGCAAAGGTCTTGCCGTAAACGGCCTCGTAAGCGGACGCACCGCCCCATTGGTTTTGGTGAATGACGAGATCATTCAGCTTTCCAAAGCCGTAACGCTCCTTAAGGAAGCGGTAAAACATCGAGCCCACCACGTAGTGGCTGCCGACGGGTTTCCACTCGGGATTGCTGGAGCTCAGGTCCCAGGGCTCCGGTGCCTGGGAACTGCGCTCGCTCACGCCCGAGCGCACCAAGGCCCCGTGGTAGGAATCCTTGGCGCGCCCCTTGAAGGGCTCCTCTTGCGACTCATGCACCACGGCCCAGGCCTCGGCCATCCAGGGACTGGGGTCCGGCGCGCGGAAGGCCGCATCGCCTACGATCTGCGCCCAGGGCTCCTGACGCTGATCGACTTCGATGTAGTGCATCAGCTCATGGGTGAAGACATCGAAGAAGCCCTCATCCATCCCGGCGTAGATAAAAATCGGCGAACCGAGTTCCGCGGACGTCAGCTGAGAGGGAATCACCGAAAAAGCACTGGAGGCCGTGGAGGGATACATCACGAAGGCGTTGCCGAATCCGCGACTGGTCAAATAGACCGGGATGGGACGCTTCAGTTTAAACTTCAACTCCCGCTGCAACTTCTCGACGTGGTTCTGCAGCTGCGGGAAAAGCCTCGCCGCTAGGGGATAAAGAAAAGCCTCATAACGAAGAATGACGGTGTCCGAGCGAAAAGAGAAATACTCCGCCCCCGCCACATAGGAAGCGACGCCACTGCCGACCGTGAGAGGGGTCTGGACTTCTGCGCGAGGGGGGGACGAGGCAAGAAGAAGTCCGAACGCTAGGGAGAATGTCCGCATCCCGGGAACCTATACAAAGCCTGAGCGCTTGTCCCTTGCGCCCGCAAAGACGCGGCGAACTCCCTAGCTCCCCGCGCGCTTACTTGACCCGGTAAGCCTCGATGACCGCGCGGATTTTGGCCTTCACCTCGCCCTCGAGCGATGCGTCCGCCTGCAGACGATCCGCGTACTCGTCTTCAACGCCGAACATGGCCGCGAAACGAGGCATGCCGTTGAGGCGCGGGAGTTCTTGCCACGCTTCGCCTTTGCCTAGGTACTCTTCCCAAACTTCCCGCAGCGCCTTCCAGTAGGCAGAGTTCGCTTCGACGAAGGCCCGAGCTTCGTCGCACTCGCGCTCGGGTTGCTTCACCCACCAGGTGCGACCGAGTTCGCGGGCAAGCGGCGTGCGCTGTCCGTTTTCCCAAACCGTTTTCACGTTGTCTTGGCGTTCCACCCACGAGCTGGGATACACGATCACGCGCGTGTTGCGGTCGAGAGTGTTGTAGTCCTTGCGCCCCATGTCCCGAGTTTCGCGACCCGGGATCGGAGCGAAGTTGGCGCAGTTCCATTCGGGATTGGCCTTGGCAAAATCCCACGCTCCCGCGCATTGGTAGCGCAGGCCGTCGTCGAGATTCGTCGTTTTGCGCAGCCACGTACCGGCCGGCACGGGTGCCGCGAGCCAATGGTTAGGGCCCACGAAGTCGTAGCGGAACGCGGGCTCGAACGCCCAGTCCTCGGCCTGGTGTTTCATGAGACCCGCGACTTTGCCCGATGCGAGGTCTTTGACAAAGAGCACGTGCTGCACGCGAATCTCGGTCGCGGACTTTGTGAAGGGCACGATGAGTTCATAGGTGGTTTTGTCGCCGTTGGTGTCATAGACGCGCTCGTCCAGGGTGTAGCCGGGCTTCAGCGCCTGCACCTCGGTGAAGTTGAAGTCGACGATGTGGCAGCCGGTCTGGCGGAGGATCAGCTCGCGACCTTGTTCGAAAGTGCCGTTGTCCGCGGCGGCCGACCAGCTTGTGAGGGCAAGGCTGAGGAGGGTGTGCTTAAGAAAGCGATTCGTCATTCCTTATGGATACCGCTTCTCAGTTTCTGGGCAAGCCTGAGTGCCTGTTTTTGCGATGCTTTTGCGGGGTTCCCTCTTCATCAAATCATGGCTTTGCGGGGGGGAGGGAGGCGCGTAGTGTAAAGCCATTCTCCCCCTGCAGTTCATGTAAGCGGGTAGCAGTTCCTCCCTCATCATTCCCAGGAAAGAAACATGAAAACCATACGTTTGGCCTATTCCTCTCTGAGCCTCGCCGCGCTCATGGGGTGTCAGGAACTGACATCCCTCGACTTGGCGGGCCCTGCCAACACCACCAAGGGCACCGATCCCGCCGAGGTGGAGGTACCGGGTCCGGCCGATCCTGTCGTTGCCGTCGACGACTCGGATGCTCCGGGGCGTGATCCGGGCCTGCGTCTCTCCAGTACGCAGATTCGCAGCCTGTACTCGGACACGTCTTGCACGGGACTCGGAGGTAACCCCACCGGGGGCCCCATCACCGACATCTACAACCGGGGCTTGCGTGGCAAGGTGACGGTGCCGACGGTGTCGAACGCCTCGAGCTGGAATCGCCTCTCGAGTTTTCTGACTCCCCAAAATCAGGTTCTCGACACGACCCTCTTCTTTGGCGACCTCAACGTGCCCACGCGCGCCTTCAGTGCAGGCTTTCCCAAGCTGGGGGGAGGTCTGGTGCAAGACGCCATGGGCAACACGCTCAACGAGCGCTTCCGCATCGACTTTGACGGGTTTGTCGAGCTTGCCCCAGGCATGGCCGATGGCGACTACGAATTTGCGTTGCTCGCCGACGACGGAGTGGAGCTCAAGCTCGGCGGCGCTTCGCAAACCTACCTCAAGGACGACAGCGTGTTCCCCACCAAGATGGTCTGCTCGGACCAGCGCCAGGCCGTGAGCCTCCACCAGGGTCACACGCTGCCCCTGAAGCTGGCCTACTTCCAAGGGCCGCGTTACCACATCGCCCTGGTGATGCTCTGGCGGGAGTACCGGGCGCAGGAGGACTCGGCTTGCGGGAATTCGGGTAACGACACTTGGTTTGACAGCTCCAAGACCCCGTCCGAGCCTAAATCGGCCTACAACGCCCTGATCTCAAGAGGATGGTCGGTGGTGCCGGCTTCGGCTTACCGAATCCCCGACGACGAACTTATGAACCCTTGCCGGTCGGAAGCCGTCCAGGATGAGTTCCAGGACGCCAATCCCATCTAAGGTCTCGACGCAGGGCATATGACGCAGGCAGGGAGGACTGCGTCCCCGGCGTCACAAAATCAGTGCTTTGTCTTGGTGCCGCGCTCTGTTACAATGTTCCTGTTTCGAGAGTCCGCGTAAGAGTCCTGGGCACAGTGTCCACGTCCTCCTTAGCGGCCGAGACCTAATTATTTCTGGGTGGGTCAGAGACCTACGCCGGAAGCCCTATAGGAGGTTACTGTGGGTAAGAAACTTTTCGTTGGCAATCTTCCGTTCACTGCTCGGGACGAGGATCTTCAAAGCCTTTTCTCGCAAGTCGGCACGGTTGAATCTGTGAAGATCATCATGGACCGTGACACCGGTCGCAGCAAGGGTTTCGGCTTTGTCGAAATGTCGGCCGATGCCGAAGCTGCTGACGCGATCTCGCGTCTCAACGGTGCCGATCTCGGCGGTCGCGCGATCTCTGTTTCCGAAGCTAAGCCCCAAGCTCCCCGTGAAGGTGGCTTCGGCGGTGGTGGCGGCGGTCGCGGCTTCGGCGGCGGCGGTGGCGGCGGCGGCGGTCGTGGCGGCTTCGGCGGCGGCGGCGGCGGTGGCGGCGG
>Ga0247844_1001880_pt1 | contig 36266 bp, 37 predicted proteins | sample LaCtaG_FD_192421 | JGI IMG/M metagenome (GOLD analysis project Ga0247844, IMG submission 192421) | Freshwater microbial communities from meromictic Lake La Cruz, Castile-La Mancha, Spain - LaCruzMarch201714.5m_1 | ecosystem: Environmental > Aquatic > Freshwater > Lake | place: Spain: Castile-La... | reverse complement strand
AAAAAACCTGGTTTCAAATCTTAAATCTAAAAGGTGTTCAATGCTTATTTTTCAGATTACATCAATCCTTTTTAATTAATTTATTAAAACCCTTACAGCGTTTTTTCACTTTAAGCTAATGCCGATTTCGCAGCACGGAGCTTTATGTTTGTAAGACAACTTAGATGACATAAAACCCATGTTTTTATGCTGAGGGCTTTATTGTCGTCTGTGATTTGCGTTTATTAAAGTATTCAATGATTTCTTCTTTTGTCATTTTAGATAACTTCTCGCTCAATTTGTCACGCTCTTGACGCATAAATTTCACAGTGTCAGATGTTTTTTCAGTCGTCTTCATATTTTTCAAATTCTCTTAGTAACGTATTTCCAATGGTGCTTGAAGTTCCAACTAACTAAAAAATCAGCATAACTTGTCTGAACAAATACTTTTTCGCTAATGTATTCCATCGCCAGGTCAATTGCTTCGTCTGTTGTTTCAATAAACGTTGTCAGGTCTGCGCTAAGACTTTTTACAAGTTCTTCCTGCTTAACTATCGATTTTAGAATAATGTTCTTTGAACTCTTCGTCAAAATATCCCCCGAAAACTGAAGTGACTATATAAATTCTTTGCTTCACTTTATTTCTTATCTTACTCAAAGATACTTTTTTTTGGTTCATTATGTCAGTTTCTTCTTAGGTCGTTGGGGTCTATATTGTATTTAGCACTTTACAAACTATTTTAAATGGATAAGACCATTGAATAAGTGAGGAAACGATAACATTGGTATTAATGACGATTTTTTGCAGTTCTAACAGATTTTATCTCTTCATTTATTTCTGCAATTATTAAAGTTATTTCGCATTACATCCCTTTTTACCAGCTCTGTAAACTCAGAAAAAGTTTTATTTTCATCTTTGATACCCAAATGGTTAAACTCTATATCTGATATTGAAATATTGAGTGTTCGCATATTCTTTATTTTTTCATTCATTTAAAGATATAGATTATTTTAGATGCAGTCAAATTTTCATTAGTACTTGATGAATTTCTGGTATAAACCGAGTTTCTGCTTCCTTTATGCCAAATTATAAGAATATACCTATGGAAATAATAGTAAAAAATATAATATGTAACCCATCATATTTAGTGAACTTAGCATTATCCCTTAAAATTGATATAAGGTAAAGAAAAGCAAAAGGATCAATAGCATAAGCTGCAGCATTCAATAAGAATGCTCAATACAAAAGCTAAAAATGCTTTAGAGTTATTCAATAAATAAAGGTAATGAGAAAGAGTAATGAAATGAGAATAAAAATAGCCCTAGTGTTAAGTTAAGTATAATATGACGTATAATTAGTATATTTGCAAAAAGTTAAGCAAATGATACGCTATACCATTAAACTGACAAAGCCGGAAGTTGATGAGCTACATGCCATTATCAACAAGGGGTCACATACTTCTCAAACATTCCGGACGGCTTACATCCTGCTGAATTGCGATGAAGGCGACTATTCTGAAAAGGTAACCAACGAACAAATCAGTAAAGTACTGAAAGTTGGGATGCGTACAATTGACCGAGTGAAGAAGAAATTTATTGAAGAAGGCTTTGAATCCGTTTTAGAACGTCGCCCCACCCGCCGTATTTATGAAACAAAATTAGACGGGGATGTAGAAGCAAAATTGGTTACTCTTTGTTGTAGTGAACCACCGAAGGGATTTGCCAAATGGTCTTTGCGACTGCTTGCAGATAAAATGGTTGAATTAAACTACGTAGAAAGCATTTCCCATGTAACTGTCAGAAGTGTTCTAAAAAAAACGAACTTAAACCCTGGAAAGTAAAGGGTTGGGTCATACCACCAGCACAAAGCAGCGAGTTTGTAGCAAACATGGAACGGGTATTGGACGTATATAAAAGGCCATATAATGCTGATTTTCCGGTTGTATGTATGGATGAGTCACCCAAACAATTAATAGAAGAAGGCAGGCCATCCCAAGCGATGAAACCGGGCCAGGAAGCGAGGGTGGATTATGAATATGTACGGCACGGGGTCGTCAATATATTTATGGCTAATGAACCGTTAAAGGGAAAGCGCTTTGTTGAGGCTACTGAATACAAAACGAAAAAGGACTGGGCCCTATTTGTAAAAAAGATTGCTGATGATTGGTATCCAAAGGCTAAAAAGATAACCCTGGTGATGGACAATTTCAAAACACATGCAGCCTCTGCTTTTTACGAGATATTTGAACAGGAAGAAGCTAAAAGGTTATGGGACAGGTTTGAGTTTATTTATACGCCCAAGCACGGAAGCTGGCTGAACATGGCCGAAATAGAACTGCAGGTATTAAACGGGCAATGTTTAAATAGGCATATTTCAACAATGGATAAGATTAAAGAAGAAGTTGAAGCATGGCAATCATACAGGAACAATAAGAACAGCAAGATAAACTGGCAGTTTACAAATAAGGAAGCACGGGTGAAACTGAAAAGATTATATCCGTCATTACATGATTAACTTAACACTAGTCTCACGATGACTTTTATTATAAAATGTATTTTGATTTGCTAAAAGTAATTTTATCACCAACCAATGGATACCATATTTTCATCGATATTAAAGATACCAGAAGTCAGCAGAAAGTAGAAAAACTAAAGGAAGTACTTAGAAACACACATTACGATTACAAACATCACATAGTTCGTAATATTCAACAAATAAAATCTAACGAGATAGAATTATTACCTTTAACCGATTTGTTGATTGGCGCTATTAGTTATTTACACAGAGGCTTGAATGAAAGCGTTGCAAAATTAGCATTGATAAAACATATTCAGAAGCGTTCCGGATATACACTTCTTCATTCCACACTGTACAAAGAAGAGAAAACTAATATTTTCATTTGGAAACCAGGAAATAGCTTGATATGACAGAATTAATTTTGCCGGACTTAGTGCTTTTGGAGGAATATGGAGGTGATTTTAATTCCTATAATTAAGCTGTTTATGAAGTGTTTAGAAATGATTTTCTGATATCGCTACTATCTTTTAATGGGACCAAACTAAGATTAAAAAAACATCCTTATGTGGATGGAAAAGAATATACTTATTACCATTTCACCCACAGCGGAGATATTGAAACTGAAAGAACACCAGATTTCAGGCGTATGGAAAGAATGCCTTTTCCTAAACCTATGATTGATAATTCAAATCATAACGATGTAAGAGTTTGGAGAGTCAAAAGAGGTTCAAAAGACCGTATTTTGATATTCAGTGAATCTGCACAATACCTTGTTGTATTAGAAGATAGAGGGGATTATATTTTGCCCTGGACAGGATATTATATCGAATATTCAAACAAAATAAGGAGGCTCATAAAAGAATATGAAGCGTATAAAAAACCGAAACCGCTTGGTTAGAGCGGCCTCTTTTCTCCTTTAACACATGGTCATTGAGATGTTGCAATAGTACATAAAAATATACACAAAAACAAATAAAGGCTAAAAAATATTATATGGCAGTAATTTCCAAAGACCATATTGAACAAATCATCATTCAGGAGTTCATTGACCTGGGTCATTCCTATGTCAATGGTGCAGCCATTTCCCCCGAAGGATTGGCAAAGGAAAGGGAATATGACGAGGTGGTATTGAAATCTAGGTTGAGGAATGCTATGGCCAAACTAAATCCGGGTGTTCCGGCAGATGCGCAGGAAGAGGCTATGAAAAAAGTGTTGTGAACCGATAGTCCAAACCTTTTTCAAAACAATTATGCATTTCACAAATATCTGACAGACGGAGTGGACGTAGAATACTGGAAAGGAGATAGAATTGTAGGGGATAAGGTTTGGTTAATGGAACATCAAGGTTTAATATGTATAAAAACAGAGGGAGATCATGCAAAATATACAAGAAATGACTTAAGGCACCTATTATAATTCAAACACATATTTCACCTGTTCCAGAATTTATTGTTTCTCAAATATTGAAACATCTTGGATTAAAAGAATCAAATAATTTGTTTTCAGACCTTTTAGATATTGAAGATTTATGCCCGTAGTTTTTTTTGCATCTCCTTGTACGAACCCTTCAGGTAATTGCCAAAAGGTCAGCTTTGGCAAATGTTTACAACATCTATTGGGAAAATCATAGAAAAATGAGTTGTTCTCAGATATACCCTCATCATGATATCGATATTGTATTTTCATTTAGGTCAATACAAAATTTTGTGCCTTTTAAAAAATCAAGCCCTAAAAGTCCATCATAATCAGAGTATATGCCGTGAGCTATGAAATCATATACTTGAATAGGAAATTTTTCCTCTATCAAGCCAAGTGATGAAAAAGAATTAAGCTCAAAAATTTTAGTGGTAATTATTCCATTAGCAGTTTCGATTTCCACGTCACCTACACTGTCTTTTAAGTCATACCCTAATAAATATAAGGCATTACTGTCGATCGTTGTATTTGTTGCTCCGGTATCTAAAATCATTTTCAATTCAAACTTATAATCAATTTCTACAATAACTACAATTAGCCCCTCTTCTGATTCCCGTTTGAATTTATAGGTCATTTTACCATGCGATTGAAAATCCCTGTAATTTTTCTGGCAGGTCGAAATGAACCAGTATAAATTATTGTGATTTTATCAAAGTCCGAGGTTTTGTCTCTTCCGATATAACAAACTTCCTTCTTGTCTTTACTATGAAATAAAGGAATACCAGAAATAACATCCATTTTACTTTCATCCAATATGGGATTCCCGAGTAAAACCCACTCGTCTGGATAAAGCACTTTAATATCCGAAATATTTATTGGATTCTCCATTTTATAATTGTCTTTACACTAATTTACGATTTTTTTGTCTTTAATGCAAATATCTTATGTAGATGACCTACCACTCTTAGGTCAGCTTTGGCCAAGAGCTAGGCTATTTTTCATTTAATCGTAATGAAATCTGCATTTTACGATTTGAATTTCGTCATCTATGACCCTGTAAATTAATCTGTGTTCATCGTCAATTCGTCTGGACCAGAAGCCAGCATAATTAAACCTCAATGGTTCAGGTCTTCCTATTCCTTCATAGGAGCTTCGGGATATATCTTTCAGTAACTCGTTGATTCTTCTTAGTTTGTGTTTGTCATTCTTTTGCCAGAAAAGGTAATCTTCAAAAGACAATTCAGTAAAAACGAATTTCATTGATCTACCAGTTTTTTTATCATCTTCTTACCCGATCTCAGTGCCTCGATAGATTCATCCAATCTCTGTTGATTAATGCGGGAAGACAATTCATGTTGCGTGGTAATAAGTGAGTTATATTCCTCCAGAGAAATAATAACAACCCCAGTGTCTTTACCCCGATTAATTATCAATGTTTCAAAACTTTGCGTAACATTATCGAGGTAGCTCTTCATGTCTTTTCTAAATTCAGATAAGGTGGTAGTCAACATATAATGTACTTATTTATGTACAAATATACAGACAAAATAAGTGGAATGCAAGTAATAAAAATTCTAATTTCCAGGTTTCTTGGAAATTAGTAACAATACATTTATCATTGAACTACAACAAGGACGTAAAATAATTTCAAAAGATTTCAAAAAAATAAAGAAAAAGTACTAAAAGCGTTTGAAAAAAATTAAAAGCACTGTGCTACAAAAACTTTCAGACTTCTTTTAGTCACGAGACCAAAGGAGCATGTACTTAAAGATTTTCTAAAAAATAACATTACAGACTTAAAATATTTGTAAATTCATGTTATGAAAATACCAAGACTATATTTTGATACTTCTGTGTTTGGAGGAGTATATGATATTGAATTTATTGAAATTACTAAAGAAGTCAATCAGCTCACAGAAAAATATATTCAAGAGAAAGTAGTCGGAGAAACCAGTATGGATGAATGTAGACATGTTGCTTGTGCAACAATTAACAAAGTTGACTATTTGGTAAGTTGGAACTTTAAACACATTGTCAATGTTTTCAGAATACGTGGCTACAACGCAATTAATATTAAAAACGGTTACATTCCACTAGATATTCGCTCACCTAAAGATATTATTATAAATGAAAACTAAAGAAGCTGTAAAAGAAAAAAATTCAAAAGAAACCCAGGGAATGACTTTTGAAGAATTCAAAGAATACCTAAATAAACGAAAATTAAAAACGGTTAAATAAAACCTTGCGCCTTTGACAAGGTTACCCATCGTGCCTTACTTTTTTACATAAGCTTTATTCCATCATCATGATCGCAGATAGCTGTTTGATGCTTTCCCAAATATTGTGAATCCTCGTGTTTTCATTTTCAGAATGTTGATTATTGTCATGATTGGCAATGCAAAGGTTTACCACTTTCGCGTTCAGGTGCTTTTCAAATAAAAACAGCGGCAAACTTCCCCCAGCCGTAGGAAACGTTAGTACTTTTTCTTTAGTTGCTCCCTGTACGGCGGCAATGATCTGTTTCGCAATGGGCAAATCCATGGGGGTTCTTTGGGCATTGTAACCTCCCCTGTCGGCCGTCACTTTTGCGATTTTGCTATATTTTGCCCGTTCCTCATCCGTTGGATTTCTATCAATGACATAAAATCCCTGAGCAACGACGTGATCCTTAACTCTCTGTATTTGCCGTAAATAATCTGTTCCCAATACTTGCCTGAGATCGAGCGTCACAGCAGCTTCTGTTGGAATAACATTACTCGCCTTTTCACCAACATCGGCACTTTGAATACCATTAATATTGAGGGAGGGATATTGATAGGAATCAAACAGGGAAGTACCTACCTTTTCCGGCTGAGCAATACCCAGTTCTTGCTGCATTTGTTTGTCTATGGAAGGTACTTTGGCAAATGCCAGCTTTTCACTTTCGGTAAATGGAATGGCATCTTTATAGTAATCCTTAATAAGTACGCGACCTTCGTCATCTTTCATGGAGGCTAACAGCCGGACCAGTGTATGCGCCGGATTAGGGGCCCAATTGCCATAATGACCACTGTGCAGGGGTCTTTTGGGACCAAAAACGGTAATATCCATGTTTACATCTCCCCGAACACCAAAATCAATTAAAGGTAAACCCGATTGATGCACCGGGCCATCGGCAATAATCCACACATCGGAGGAAAGCAAATCTTTATGTTTATCCAAAATTTCACCCAAATGAACGGAACCAATCTCTTCCTCCCCTTCAAAAAAGAATTTGATAGAACACGAGGGTTGTAATCCACTTTTTACTATCGCATCATAAGCATGAATAATGGCCATAACGCCAGCTTTATCATCAGAGCTACTTCGACCTGAAATTCTCCATTCTGGATTAATTGGGCTTCCAACTGCAGGGAAAGGTATAATTTCGCCCCCTTTATCGATGGGTTTAGTGAGAAAGACAGGTAAAAATGGTTTTATAGCAGGATGCCACTTTTCAGGATTAACAGGTTGCCCGTCGTAATGCGCATAAAATACAATCGTTTGTTTTGCATTAGGCACTATCACTTCCCCATACACTGCAGCGGGTGTTCCTTCCGTTTTGGAGTCAAGTAATTGCGACTTAACCCCTCTTTTTGACAGCATTTGTTGAATAAAAAGGGCATTTTTTTTAATATCCTCCTTATTCAGTGCAAAATTAGGCAAGGATAGGAAGTCAAAATATTCCTTAAGTATTTCCCACTCATTGGCCTTACAAAAGGAGGCAATGCGATCAATCTTTGTCTGACCATTCAAGCAAATAAGATTTGTAAGGGATACGAAAGTAAAGATACCAATTAAACGCCGCATGAGTGGAAATTTAAGATTAAAAGCATTACATTTGAAAAGCTTAGGTTAAAGTAAATAATATCGTATGAATAACCAAAATTTATTTATTGGAATATTCTTGTTTTTTTGCCTTCCTACGTTCATATTGGGTCAAGAGGCAGAAAAATATAAAGGAATGTGGAAAGGGGAATTAAATGATTCCGTTGAAATATTTGAATACATTTTAAACATAGATAAAGTAAAAGGGAATGCGTTTACTGGAACGACCTATTCAAACGGCAAAAACTTTTATTGTGAAACGAGTATAAAAGGTGTCATTAAAGACAATAAGATCAATATCACCGAGGAAAAAGTAATAACTACTAACTATCCGAATAAAGCAGCCCTTTGCTTACTCTCTTTTTTTCTGATCATTGAGAAAAACCAACTCACGGGTAATTTCATTCCACGAAATAATTTTTCAACCTGCGGAGATGGCTCCGTTATTTTTCGAAAAATGGAAAAAAAAGTACCCATCAAAGCTTAGAAACAAAACCATTTTTAAATTCATAAATTCATTCACATGAAAGCAAAAATCTTCTCTTTATTCCTTTTAGTTTTTTCCGTAATTTCTTTAAATGCGGCACTTCCTCCAATGAAAGTAGCAACGACCGATGCTACCATTCAACTGTCAAGTGAAGACTTATTGGCACTCACTCCGTCCAAATACGAAGAATTGACCGGTGAGAAATTAGGTCTCAAAGGTAAACTGGCCTTGTATTTACTAAAAAAAGAGGTAAAAAAGACGGGCACCACAGAACCTATCCAACTGGAAGAAGAATTAGCCAACACCGAAGGTGGCTTTAATCTGATTGGATTTTTGGCCGGATTTTTCCTTAATATACTTGGTGTATTGTTAGTGTTCTTATTGGCTTCCAATAATAAGGCTATGAAAAGATCAGCCTGGTTAGGTTTAGGCGTGCTATTGCTACTTGCTCTTCTTGGCGTTGCCCTCTAATAAAACCAAACGAATACCAACACTACTGTAGGCAAAATAAGGCAAATCACTATCGCGCTTAGCGCTTCTTGCCATATATGCATGCAAACACCAGCTTCCTCCACGAAGGACCTTATAGGTTCCTTTCTCGGGACCTTTAGGATCCTTCGTTGGAGGGACATATTTTTTGGAAAACCAATCACTGCACCATTCTGCAACATTTCCATGCATGTCATAGAGACCCCAGGAATTGGGTTGAAAACTACCAACTGGCAAGGTTCTTTGACGGTTCTCCCCTTTTGGATAGGTATGGTAAGGAAGGTCCCCATTATAATTTACCTGATTAGTAGATACATTATTCCCAAGATAAAAAGGAGTTGCCGTTCCCGCTCTACAAGCATATTCCCATTCTGCCTCAGTAGGTAACCGACAGCCAGCCCAGGCAGCAAAATCGTTTACCTCGTTCCAGGTGACATTGATAACAGGTCGATTTCCCCTTCCCCAACCTTCATCCTCCGGTTTTATTTTTCCCGTGGCTTCACAATAGGCGTCATATTGGTCAAAGGTAATTTCATATTTACTCATCTTAAATGGACTGACTGCGATGAAGTATTGAGGCTCATCCAATTCCCTTTGCGGTTCTGATGGTGGACTTCCCATCATAAAACTACCCCCCGGAATATCCACAAATTCAATTGAACTTTGTAAATCCCCATTTTTCTTTACCACCGATATATCTTCCTTACCTGCTATTTCTTCTGAAAGGTCACGTATTATTATATAGGAAACGGAAACAAAGAGAAAAAGGAAAAAAAAGGCGAAAATCCATTTAAATGGCAGCTGTATCTTCTTTTTGTCATTTGAAGGAACCAAGGCCATTTTCTCGTATATGGCAAATATCAACTTTTCAAAATCCTTACTAAGTTCGTAAACATTCGCATATTGGATGCTCAAATCCTTATTTGTCGCCTTTTTTATTATTTGTTTAAAAATATTATTATCCCGTCCCAGATAAAGATTATTTCTGGATTTTAATAAAGCGCTCAAATTCTTCAGGATCAGCCCCAGACTATGAATATTGCTGCTAATCGTTGGAAGGGTCCTCTCAATAACCTGTTCGGTAAACCAGGTCCATTTAATTTTTCCATTATTTGCTATATAGAATCCCGAAAGTTGTAAATCATTTAAAATGACTCCTTGTTTATGCAGATAAATAACGCTGGCCAATATTTGCCTGTAATAATCTTTTATTTCCGCAAAACTTAGCGAAGTTAGTTTCGATAGATGTTGGTCAAAAGGCTCTGCATCTTCTAAATTTTCCATTTCCATGGCAACAAATCCATCCTCCTCAACCAACTGAAAGATTTGAATGATATTCTTATGTCCTAAAGAAAGCCATTTATTGCCTTGTTCCACAAAAGCATTTTTAATCTCTTCCCTATCTATTAAATCAGGATTTAATACTTTTAACAACACTTTTTGGTTAGTTAAATTATTTTCCGCCTGATAAATAGCCGTATAATCATCGTCATGAAGACATTCAAACAAGGTAAAATGTGAAACTGACCTATTCATAGCCTTTTAAAAAGATAAAGTCATTTACTTTGGACAAAAAACACATAAAGGGAAAAACATACCTCAGTTTTATAGTGAAGCTCCTCTTGGGTTATCAAATCCATGACCTCTTCAAAATAGGATGTTTGATCTAAGACAATCGATTCATAATCATCAAAACTCCCATCATATTCAGGATATAAAGTCCAATGAGAATCAATGTCAGAATAGCCATTTGCCTTCTCCTCCTTAGTCCATAAAGAACGGTTATTTTCCAGAACAGCCCATGCCAGGTCTAAAAAAATGGACTTATACATCTGAATATCCAACTTATACTCGCAGGCACATTTTAATAAACCTCCTATAACTTCTCTTACATCTTTAGAAGCGCATGCATTCACATACCCTAGAAATGTATCCATCTCATTTTTGAACCTCTCATCCTTAAAGGATTGTTCGAATGCTGGAATGGCAAATAATTGCTCCCTGGTTATTTCCTTCATTAAGCCTTTTTATAGGCATCAAAGTTACAACATTAAGCCATAACTGTTTCAGGGATTTTAATGTCATTTAATTCAGCCTGATAGTGACTTAATTGCTGCTGAATGCTTAATGCGTCGGATTTAAAATAGGTTGTGTTGGCAAATAAATTCATATAATATTGAATACCCGCAGATAAATTATTCCTAAAGGAATTCCATTTTTTTATTTGACCCGATGTTATGATGCCCAAAGAAACATCAGTTATATCATTTTTCAGATAAGCAATATACAATTGAAGTTCCTTTATAAAAACGTGAGGTCGATTAACATGAGTCATCACATTAGCATTTCCATATATATGTTTCACCATATCAGACAATGCAACTTCCTCTTTAAAATAGGCCAGATTAGGGCCCGGGCAAATAACGACGCCCTGTTCCTGTCCCTTTATTTTTATATCATTTTCCAAATAGGCCGCATTTACTAAACCTACACAAAGGCAAGATTTTTCAGTAATGTTGGCTTTCAATTTTTCAAATTCAGTGGCCCCCATAAGATGTTGGGATTGATATAACTCATTCAATTTAATATCCTGATATTTTTTTGAAGCTGTACATAAACCTTTATCGTCCAATTCCTTACTAAGAGCTAACAAACCTTTTGGGCAGGAGCTACCCGCCTTATTCTCATTAATTCTTTTTTGTTTCCAAAACTCATTGGTCGTCCCTTTTACGGTGTTAAAAGGAATGCCCAACGGAGAAATATGGCTCAGATAGAAATCATCCTCCTTTGCATTTTTCAATAACTCGCGCGTTTCTGCATCAACAGCGGTAGCCTCAGGGACCAACAAAAAGGGAGAACCCCAACCCACTGCATTAAGCTGATAATGCTCTAATAAAAAAGAATGTTCTTCTGCCGTTCCTACCCCACCCTGGGCGGTAATTTTCAGCGGTAAAGGCATTTCCGGACAAGGTTTACCTTTTAAGGTTAGTGCTTTAACCATTAATTCATGAGCAGAATCAATCAACTGACCCTTTTTCTCTTTAAATTCCTCTAAAATGGGGCCCATTAAAAGACCGTCCGTTGCAAAAGCATGACCACCACAATTCAGACCCGATTCAATGCGATATTCGGAAACCCAAAGCCCCTTTTTAGCTAAAAAATTACCCTGGATCATAGCTGAACGGAAATCGCTCACTTTCAGGATAATTTTCTTTTTCAAGAAACCATTTTCATCCGGAAAAAAATCATCAAAATGCTCAAAATAACTATATAATCTGGAATTCATGCCTGCAGAAAGTACCACCGAGGAAGACAGATTACTCTTTACAAAACCGCGGAGCGCGGCGTGGGCATCATTGAATTCAATGGGAAGCTGGACATTATCCTGATAATTATCTTTATCCACTTTCGTCATAATATTAACGTCGATGTCCCCTGCCGAAAAATTTTCCTCTAAATATTTCTTCACCGTGTCCTTTAAGGTAATTCCCCCTTCCACGATTCGCATCAAACCTTCCTTAAACGTTGATTTATTAGGTAACATGGCTATGAAATGCAAGAGAGAATCCTTATTCTCGGACAATTCCCTTTTAAAATCATCAAATTTACTTTTGACAATAGTATCGACAAGATTCAGATAGCTGGTTATCCTTAAAGCCCGACAATCATGGCATTTATTATTCAATGCATGATAAGGCAAATTGAACTTTCTGCTATAAAAAGCATTCATTTTTTCAATAAGTTCGTCATCCATAATAGAAATGACGGAAGAAATACCTAGATGGGCTACCCGAATAGGGCTGTCAATGGTATAAGCCAGCCCCATAACGGGGATATTAAATGTATGAACAGAAGGGTTTGTCATGCTAAAGAATTAAACAATAATTCTCAAAGATGACCTATTGAAACGAATGATATGGTGACAAAAGTCATTATAAAGAAAAGGTTCGTTGAACTATCTCCACGGGCAAATTATCTTACCTGATTGGTTTAAAAAAGTTGAAAATGAGATTCAATAAAATTAAAACGTTTTATAACCCCCTCCAGGTTTGTGAAAGCCATGCCGATAAGAATTATAGCAAATCACCCTTGAAACCTAAAAAGTTAATTCAATTTTTGAAAGACAAGCAACTGATAAAATATTTTGATATTCATTCAGCGTTTCCGGCCTTAACGAAAAATGATTTATTAACAGCTCATACCGTTGAATACGTGGATAATTTTTTGGAAGGAAAAGGTAATTGTGAATCCAATGGTTTAAAGTGGAGCAAAGAATTTTCCGAAGCGGTCTTAATGAATAATGCCTCCTTTTATGCGGCCTTAAGAAATTCGGTGGTGAATCCTCACGAGATTAGTTTCAGTCCTACCAGCGGTTTTCAACACGCACGTCCAAATCGAGGCTCCGCATTTTGTACCTTTAGTGGGCAGGTAATCAGCTCATTGAAGATTTGGGAGGAATTCAAAATGACAGGTTGTTATCTCGATTTGGATGGTCATTTCGGAAATTCTATTGAAGATTCAAGGTCTTTTGCTCCCAACTTGAATCATGCGATTCCCCCCGGATTTAATTTTAACCCCAAGCTTTATGATGATGAATACTTTGGAGAAGTTGAAAATTTTATAGTAAACACCCTGGAACCTGCTCTTTTTGCAGGTCAAATTCATTACATAGTTTGGTGTCATGGCGCCGATTCACATAAGGAAGATCAGTTGGGAGACCAATGCAGCACAGAATGGTGGATGAAATGTGCCGATTATTTTTGGCAATGGGTGAGAGAAATTGATGCCAAACTTGGAAGGAATCTTCCCGTTTCTTGTGCCCTTTTTGGCGGCTATCGCGATGATGATTTCAACTCCGTCCTCAGTCTTCACACCGGAGATTTAATGTCCTGCGTTAAAAATTGCCTGAAGGCAGATGTTGATTATCAGGTGGTTGTAAAGCCAAGAAAAGGGTAGAATGGGTCTTTTTTATTTTACAAAAATACCCATTCCACCTGCATCTTATTCCTTTTCCTACTTAGCCAAAGCCTTCAATGTATCAATAATCGTTTCATTGATAACTTCCCACGGTAAATTTTCATTTCCAAAATGTCCGTACGCTGCCGTTTGAGCATAAATGGGTTGCCTCAATTGAAAAACCTCGATGATTTGATTAGGCTTTACGGGAAATAAATCATAAACAACCTTCACTAATGTGGACAAATCGCAACGATGCGTACCATAAGATTCAATATGAATAGACGTTGGTTCACTCACGCCGATGGCATAAGACAACTGCATCGTACATTTGTCCATCAAACCGGATGCCACTAAATGTTTAGCAATATATCTCGCTGCATAAGCGGCACTACGATCCACTTTGCTTGGATCTTTTCCAGAAAAAGCACCACCACCATGGGGACAACTTCCACCGTAGGTATCCACCACAATTTTACGACCCGTTAAGCCCGTATCTCCGTGGGGACCACCTATGGTAAAACTTCCCGAAGGATTGATGAGATACTTCGGTTGTTTTTTCTTTATCCACACCCCGAGAATGGGTTCAATCACTTTTTCAATAACAGCCGTGCGAATATCTTCTTGGGAAATACTTTCGTCATGTTGGGAAGAAACGACCACCGTGTCCACCGAAACTGGCACCCCATTTTCATAAGTTAGGGTTACCTGAGATTTAGCGTCGGGACGAAGCCAGGGAAGGGTCTTATCTTTGCGAAGTTCATGCAGTTTTTTAACGATCTTGTGAGAAAGCATGATGGCTAATGGCATCAATTCATCGGTATCTCGACAGGCATGGCCAAACATAATACCCTGATCACCAGCGCCGCCATCCACTACACAATCAAAGATTTCACTACTTTGAGTATGCATTACATTTAGAAAGATTGCCTTATGGCAATTGAAGCCAACGGCATCGTTATCGTAACCAATATCCTTCAAAACGGTTTTGGCAATCCCAACGGGATCAATTTCAGCACGGGAAGTGACTTCACCGGCAATAACGAGTATATTGGTAGTGATAAGGCATTCGCACGCGACCTTTGATAAAGGGTCAAGCGTTAAATAAGCATCCAGAATAGCATCTGAAATTTGATCGGCAACTTTGTCAGGATGGCCAGCTGAAACGGATTCACTGGTAAATTGAAATCGGTTGTTCATAATATGTATTTGATTTAAGTGACCCTACATGACAAGACCATTGGGTCTGTTGCGGCAAAATCAAAACACAAAACAACGCGAAAAATAACGCCTTCATAAGATAAGCGCCAATAAAACGGCATGTTGAAAAGAAAAAATTCATTTCCCTTTGTTTTTGACATCAAGTCCGCATCATTTTACCACCGCAGCAGGGTTAGTGCTCGGTTGGTGACCTTTTGGTCTCGTGATACTTTTTTAAAATTGTTATAATATAAGTTATTAACATGATGAGTTAAAAAAAGGTTTTACCTTTAAATGATATTTTTAAAAAAATCACAGATTAACTATTTATTGATTTTTGCATCACTTTCAGTTAATATTTGACATTTAAATTTAGGGATTAATTAACTTTCCAATTTTAATTCTTCCATTGCTTTGCCACAAAAAAAATGACATGAAATTTAAAGCCTTCCTTTTTTTAATTATTGCAGCTTTTATGGCTGGCAATTCCTTTGCCCAAACAACAGAAGCACTCAATAATCGTCGAATCTTACTTCCAAATGGCTGGTCACTGACCCCAGTTGGAAAAAATTTACCTGTGGGGGATCTCCCTTTAAATCTGGTAGTTAGTCATAATAAAAAATTAATGGCTATTACCAATAATGGGCAATCCACCCATTCCATTGACCTGATTGATACTGAAAAGGGAATTCGTTTGGATAGTATCATTATTGCGAAAGCATGGTATGGGTTAACTTTTAGTCAGGATGACAAATTCATTTATGCTTCTGGAGGCCATGATAACAGAGTAAATAAATATGGTATTTCACAAAATAAAATGGTTCTTGTAGATTCATTCATTTTAGGAAATCCCTGGCCAAATATGATTGGCACTGCTGGTCTTGAAGTAGATGAGAAGCAACATAAAAAGTTATTTGTTGTAACTAAGGAAGCGAATAGTTTATATGTTTTTGATTTGACCACAAAAAAACTAATCAATAAAGTTAATCTTGGAGCTGAAGCTTACACTTGTAAATTGTCCGCTGATAACTCAAAATTATATATCAGTCTTTGGGGAAACAAAAAAGTATTGGTTTACGATATTTCAACAGAAAAAATATCTGCAGAAATTGCCGTTGGTGATCATCCGAATGAATTATTATTAAATAAGAAAGGCAATTTATTATTTGTTGCCAATTCACAGGATAATTCTGTTTCGGTTATAAATACGAAAAACAACAAGGTGGAGGAAACCTTAAACGCTTCCTTATTTCCTAATTCACCAAGTGGTTCGACCAGTAATGGCATAGCTTTAAGCGACGATGAAAAAACCCTTTATATAGCCAATGCCGATAATAATTGCCTTGCAGTATTTGATGTAACAGTATTGTCAAAGAGTAAATCGAAAGGATTCATACCAGTAGGCTGGTATCCAACGAATGTGAAAGTAGTAGGCAAAAGCATTTATGTAATCAACGGAAAAGGACTGTCATCGTATGCAAATCCTTATGGCCCCAATCCGGTGAATAAAACTCAGGTAGTACGTAATCAAATGGGTGACAGCACTAAACCTGTAACCGTACAATATATTGCAGCGATGTTTAGGGGCACCTTAAGTATCATTCCAGAACCAGAGGTGGGAACTTTAGCTGTATATTCTGAGGCAGTTTATAAAAATTCACCATATTCTAAAGAAAAAGAATTATTGGCAGAGGGTGAGGAAGGAAATCCCATTCCCATGAAAGTAGGAGATAAATCGCCAATCAAATATGTGTTTTACATTATAAAAGAAAACAGGACTTATGACCAGGTCTTGTCAGACATAAAAGGCGGAAATGGTGATACCAGCCTGTTGCTTTTTGGAGAATCAATAACGCCTAACCAACATAAAATTGCCAGAGATTACGTTTTACTTGATAATTTTTATGTAGATTCGGAAGTGAGCGCCGACGGTCATAACTGGAGTATGGGTGCTTATGCAAATGATTATGTGGAGAAGAACTGGCCAGCATCGTATGGCAGTAAAGGAGGCACGACAGGTTCCTCTGCTTCCCTTAAAATTGGAAATAATAAAGATGGTTTTATCTGGGACCTTTGCGCAAGAAATAACGTAAGCTTCAGGTCTTATGGTGAATTTACAGCAGATTTGATGGGAACAAAGACTAAATTGGATGTCTTGAACGGCCACTTGGCCTATTTTGCCTCTTATAATTTAAGTATTAGGGATACCACCCGTTATTATCAATGGGAAAAAGATTTTGATTCTCTCATAGTTAATAATGCTGTACCTAATTTTTCAACTATCCGTTTTGGAAATGATCACACGGAGGGTATGCGTGCTGGAAGACCAACACCTTATGCACATGTGGCTGACAATGATTTGGCGGTAGGCATGTTTATAGATCATTTAAGTAAGAGCCCTATTTGGAAAGAATCGGCGGTATTCATCTTAGAAGATGATGCTCAAAATGGACCAGATCATGTGGATGCTCACCGAAGCACTGCCTATCTAATCAGCCCTTACGTGAAGAAAAATTATGTGGACCATACCATGTACACCACATCGGGCATGTTGAGAACCATGGAACTGATATTGGGATTACCACCAATGACCCAATTTGACGCAGGAGCAACCCCAATGTGGCGATCATTTACAAAAACACCTGATTTCACTCCTTTCAATCATTTACCTTCAAATATCAATCTGAACGATAAAAATCCAGTAAATCCTGGCATTTCAGCTGTTTCAAAATTATCGGAAAAATTTGATTGGAGCAGAGAAGATAAGGTTCCGGATTTGGTAATGAACGAAATCCTTTGGCAGGGAATTAAAGGTAAACCAGCTCCTTCGCCTGTTCGTGCTGCCTTTTTAAAGATAAATGAAAAGGAGGAAAAAGGAGAAAAGGAGTAGTAAATTTACTTGTTTTAAAAGCTATTTTAGGACAATGACACCACAAAAAGCTGTATTTTTCAACTAATGAAAAATACAGCTTTTTGAATATAGATTGTTTGGAAAATGAAGAAAGAACATAATTCTGAAGAATTTGACAAACTCAAGTTCAAAAAACGAATAGCAGAACTGGAGAAACAACTCCAATCCGCTGAGATGAAAGCTATAGCTTTCTCTACCTTGGGTTTTAAATTAAATATTTGAAACGAACCAAAATTCAGCAATTTAGCAACTCCTAAATTTTATTATTTAAGAAATACTATTTTTCGGTCTTGGAATAATTACTTTGAATTGTTCCTCATCTACATCATTTATTAATTCAATATTTGGCTGTACTTCCAATAAACGCGTGATACCCGAACCAAAACCTCGGTAAATCATCCATTTGGAACCATAAGAAGTTAAAAGATTATTGCGTATCACTGCGTTCCCAAGTTTAATATTTTCAATTGAAAGACTATTAGGTAAGGCTCCGGGACTTATTATTTCAATCCGATGATCAAAAATCATAACTCGAACTGGTACATTTTTTGAATAATCTCTATGGATTAATGCATTTTGCAATAATTCCTCTAAAGCAATCAAAGAAATTTCAAGTTGGCCAACCGAATTGAAATTTTGACCCGCCTGAACATAAAGCATATTGGTAGTAAAAAACCTCAAGGTCTCTTCAAATATCTGAGGTATAGTCCCTTCTATATCCTGGCTACTTCGATAGGTGTTACCACCCACGCTATTTCCAACAAAAGAAACCGCTTTAACACAAAAGGCAGGCCTGTATTTTTGAGGATTTTTAGCGAAAAATAGTAGCCCGCCCAGTGTAAGCTGACCCTCTTTCATAATATTTAAATTATTCAATAGTTTCTCCGACATATCAAAATCTATCTCACTTTCTCGTTTATGTATCCGAGTAAGATAATAAGAAACTTTAGACATATCAATGTCAGCGATAGTCGTTTGTGGAACAATCATCTCATCAAGATACAAAAGGCCACTTTGCTGAAATAGCCGAATCAATTCGTTATTGTCAGTTAATCTTCTTTTATCGGAACCCTGTTTTATCTTCAACACCAATAAATATTTTGCCCCCCTTTGCATTTGAAAAGGCGATTAGTTCAGCTGCCATGGCATCGTTACTATCTAATTCCCTTTTAAATTGCACCTTACTGGTTTCGCCGGAACTAATAATATCTACTAATTCTATGATGGTCATTTTACCTATTTTGATTGCTAAATTTACCTCTTTTTTTTGAACATGACTTGTGCTAAAATAGGTTGATACAAAAAAGTTTGTTAATAAGAATATCTGTAACACCTTTCTTTTGTTAACATTTTGAAGTCCACCATGCCAATAACTTTCAGGCTATAAATCTACAACATATATAAATTTTTACACAAAAAGTTAGTAAATTACATATTACTGGAAATATAAAATTAACCAAGTTTTAGGGGGAAGAGGTTTATATGTTTACATGGCATCCATCAAAATTTATACTAACTTTGAAACATTGGTAAAAGGCATCCTACCTACTTTTATGATCGACATTGCTAAAATATCAGAAATATTACATAACTCGCCCAGCATTGAACTGCTTCGATTGCGAAACCGGGAGGCGATTCTCGTTTTCCTTGTTAACACTTTTTCTAACCAACAAGGAGCTATTTCATCAGAACATATTCATACCAGATTAGCTGATTTTCTTGCCTTCCAACTCATTGAAAAGGACGAAGACAGTGAAGTTGAAGCACAAGATTCTTATGATATTAAAGCGAAGAAATATATCCAAAACTGGACAAATAAAGGATTTCTAACGAACTATCAAGACGAAAGAGGCGAGATTTTTTATGAACTCTCTTCCCATTCAAGCAAAACGATAGATTGGCTTTCCAGCCTGAAAAAAGAGGAATATGTTGGCACTGAATCTAAATTCAAGAATATATTTTACTTATTAAAGGAATTGGTGGAATTTACCAATGACGATGCTGAAAAAAGGATTCAACTACTGGAGGATAAAAAACGCGAGATTGAGCAGCAAATTCAACGATTAAAAACAGGGGAAGATGTGAAGGTTTTTGAGGAATTTGAAATTATTCCAAGGTTTAACCAACTCAACCAGTCAGCGAAAGAACTTCTGTCCGATTTTAAGGAAGTTGAGGATAATTTCAAGGAAATCACGAAAGGCATTTACCAAAAACATGCCGACGGAAAACTTTCAAAAAGCGATATCCTTGAATTTACTTTCGAGGCTTTGGACGAACTAAAAGAAAGCCAGCAGGGCAAAAGTTTTTATGCTTTTTGGTCTTTCTTATTAAATCCAACGCTTCAATTGGAATGGGATAGCCTTACCAAAGAACTTTATGCGACACTCGAAGTTAAGGGTATTCCCGTTAAAGACCTTTTTCTTAAAAGTATGAAAAATCATTTGTGGACTTCCGGACAACGCGTTTATAAGGCAAATGACAAGATGGCTGAAAAACTGAGCCGTATTATAAGAGAAAAAGAAGCGTCGAAATCTGAAATCACAAAAAATGTCATCCTGGAAATCAAGAAATTATTACTGGATGTCGGTAAAGCAAATATACGCCCTGAATTAACCGTTGAACTAGAATCTGACATTGAGATAAGCATTCCATTTGAGAGAAAGCTTACCTTTGAACAATCAGAAACACAATCTTATATTGCCAAACCGACGCTGGCAGACGATAATTTTACCAACGCCAACCATTTAACCAAACTATTTACCCAATCAAATATCGATAAAACCATACTTAGAAAAAGAATAAGCGATATATTGAGAAATAAATCGCAGACCACCCTTTTTGAAGTCATTGAAAGTAACGGAGGCATAACCAAAGGATTACCGGAAGTATTCGGTTATATAGTCATAGTCAAGGAATTCAAATATACGATGAGTCCCGAAAAAACACAGCGGATTTTATTTGACGTTGAGCAAAATAAATCCATACAGATTCCCGAAATTATTTTAAGCAAATGAACCAGTTAGAAAAAAATATAAAACCCTATTCAAAGGCTATAGTAAAGTTACTAAAATCGCCGGTTGAAAGAAATTCATCCGCATGGAATGATGTAGTCAATTATCAACTGGAAATTCAAGAATTTATCAGCCAAATTGGACTGGAACTTATTGTGAAAAAAGAGGAAGGATTTGCCTTTGTTAAGCAATTTGAAGATAGTGAGGGCAATACGCTTGGCTTAATTACAAGGCGACAGATTGGGTTTGAAACCTCCATTATTCTAGTGGTTCTTCGTCAGTCTCTGGAGGAATTCGACAACAATCCAACCCAATTTCAAGTGGCGGAAAAATTTATAACGGATACGGAAATTAAAGAGGAATTGGAACTTTTCTTGCAGGAAGGCTACAATAGGCTCCGCTTTTTAAAAGATTTAGACAAATATATTAAAAATGTGGTCGAGCTTGGATACTTGAAAGAAATAAGTAAAAAAGACATTGAGACCAAATATCAGATTCAAAGAATCATCAAAGAAAAGATAACCCTGGATATTTTACAGGAATTTAAAATCAAAATACAAGACTATGTTAAGTCTGTTTAGCACTAGCTCCGATAAGGCTGGATTTAGACTTCAATACATGGAGGTTTACAACTGGGGCACTTTCCATGAGCATATCTTCAAAATACATCCGAAGGGAAATAACTCCTTACTTACCGGAGCCAATGCCTCTGGAAAAAGTACTTATATTGATGCTCTTTTGACCCTACTTGTCCCAATAAAAAAAGATAGGTTTTACAATCAGTCCTCTGGCGTAGATAAAAAAGGAGACCGTACGGAGGAAACCTACGTATGTGGAAACTACGGCAACATACAAAAGGAAGGAGAATTGAGCACAACTTCCCAAACCTTGAGAGATAAATCAACCTATTCTGTCATTCTTGCTTCTTTTTCCAATACAGACCAACGGAATATCACCCTTTTTCAAGTCAGGTGGTTTTCCAATGGAGAATTGAGAAGGTCTTTTGGTATCGCGCACCTTCCTCTTAAGATTGACATAGATTTTAGTGATTTTGATAGTAAGGGACTTTGGAAAAAACGACTGGAAAAAACCTATAATGCCAGTAGCGCCAGAAAAAAAATTGAATTTTTAGATGGTCCTACCGTCTATGCGGAAAGAATAGCTCACTTGTTTGGCATGCGTTCCACGAAAGCGCTGAGCCTATTTAACCAAGTGGTCGGTGTTAAGGTATTAGACGAACTCGATGATTTTATCCGTACTAACATGCTCGACGAACTTGATGCAGAGACTGAATACATTCAACTGAAAGAGAGTTTTCTGACTCTGATGGACGCTAAAACCAACATTGAAAAAGCCAAAGAACAGATAGCGCAACTGACCCCGATTAATGAAATAGCTAATAAACTCAAGGACTTTCAAGACCAATCGGCTAAATTAACTGCATCGAGAGAGATTTCCGTGTATTGGTTTGCCAATAAGAAAGTGGAACTTGCTGAAAAAGAACTGATCACTCATGCTGAAAAACTAGACTTACTTCAAACGGAACGAAAAGAATTGAAAATTAAAGAAGATACCCTAAAACAGGAGGAACGAACTTTATCTATTTCCATAGAAAGTGACGAGGTTGGTGGTAAAATAAAGGATCTTGAGAAGGAAATAAAAAATTTAACTGGGCAGAAAGAATCAAGGAGCAAAAAACTTGACCAATACAATCTGATTGCTAAAAATATTGAGTTACATACCAATCCAGGAGAAGAATTATTTAAGGAAAATAGAGCCAGAGCCGCTGAGAAAAAAACGGAACTTGAAAATATCAGATTGGAGCACGATGAAAAGCTCAGATTATCCAAAAACAAGAGAGAGACCCTGTCAAAACAGATGGCTGACTGCACTGAAACAATCAAGGCGCTTCAGAAAAATAAAAATAATATTGCGGGACGGGAAGCCGAATTACGGGATGATATTTTAGCCCATATTGGCGCAACGAAAGAGGAAATCCCCTTTGTCGGAGAACTTTTAAAGGTGAAGGAAGACGAAAATGAATGGGAACTTTCCATAGAAAAGATTCTTCATCATTTTGCCCTACGTCTCATTGTTCCCGAAAAATATTACCATCAGGTAAACGATTATGTGAATGAAACCAATCTGAAAGGAAGAATCACCTATCAAAGATTCAAGGGATTCACCTCTTTGGCAAATATGGTTCTTAAAAATATCCCATCCAATGCTCTGGTCAACAAATTAGCATTCAAACCCAAAAGTATTTATGGAGATTGGCTTGAAGATAGTATTACCAATCAATACAACTATGCTTGTGTGAGCGATTTAAAAGAATTTAATCTATATGACGAAAAAGCCGTAACGAAGGAGGGACTCATCAAATTGGGTAAAGGAAAACACGAAAAAGACGACAGACCTCATATTTCAAAGAAGGAAAACTATGTTTTGGGGTGGGATAATAAGGAGAAGATCAGACTCCTGCAAAACGAATGGAAAAATTTGCAGGAAAAAGAAAAATCTGCCCAAACGGAGATTCTCCACATAGAACAAGCGATTAAAATCCTTGAAAGTCAGAAAGAATCTTTTGCGGATCTTTTTAAGCAATTCACAAAATTTGATGACATAGACTGGCAGACATTTGCGGAACAAATACAGGAAAAAGAGGAACAAAAAACAGTCCTTGAAAAAACAAATAATCGGGTTCAGGCGCTTCAAAGTCAGTTGGAAGAAGTCAAACGAAAATTAGAACAACTTTCCAATGTTACTTTGCAAAATAAAGAGCGCGAAATCTTCCAATTACTAAATGAAATTGAAGGTATTCAAAAGGAATTAGTCGAAAATAAGACGCTTGTTGAACCCTTTGGCTACCTCGATACTTCTGATTTTATCCGTCAGAATCCTGCAATAGCCAGTTTAACCTTTTCCAATTTTAAGACTATTCAACATACATTTCAAAAAGAGCTGACAGGAAAACTTGCTGAACTTGATCAAAACAAGCGGGAAAACGAGGACGAGATAAAGATAAAAATCAATTCCTTCAAACAACCTTCTCCGGAAATAACTAACAAATTCAAAGATTGGCGTTCTGATGTCACCCGCCTGCCCGAGTCCACTCATCTGGCATTCATTGGTGAATATCAAATGCTTTACAAACAGTTGGTGAACGATAATCTGCCAAAATTTGAAAAGAAATTCAATGAATATTTGCAGGAAACCATTACCAATAAAGTGGGAGATTTTCGAATGTTCTTCGAAAACTGGTCCGACTCCATCAAAGAGAATATTCGTCTTTTAAATGATTCTCTGAAGGGAATAGATTTTAGGGATAAAGACCTTAAAACCTATATTCAACTGGTGGCTCCAAACCGGCTTAGCGATGAAGTGAAGGAATTCCGGACATTACTCAATCAGGCAATACCTAATATCCGCGAAATTGACGCCAGCATAGATGGGCGAAAAAATCATTTTTATAATCATATTGAACCGCTAATCAGTAAATTAGACAAGGAAGACTGGAGAAAGCGAGTGTTGGATGTTCGTTCCTGGTTTAGCTATAAAGCGGAAGAATTTTCCAAAGAGACGAATGCTAAGTATAAAACCTATGAAAATATGGGGCAACTTTCAGGCGGAGAAAAAGCACAGTTGACCTATACTATTTTAGGCTCCGCCATAGCTTACCAGTTTGGATTAACTAAAGAAGGCTTGCAGAGTAATTCCTTCCGGTTCATTGCTATTGACGAGGCATTTAAAGCACAAGACGAGGATAAGGCAAGATATTTGATTACCCTTTGCAGGCAACTACACCTCCAGTTATTGGTTGTTACGCCCAGCGATAATATCCATATTGTGGAAAATGATATTTCCTTTGTACACTTTGTGGAACGAAAAGAAGAAAAATATTCCTGGGTTTATGACATGCCCATAGAACAGTTTAAGGAAGAAAAAGCAAAATTTGCACGTCAATGATTACCCCAGAAGAAATAAAAAGTAAAACTGGTAAAAAATATCTCTCTTTCCTTTCATCGTGGATGGAAGGGAAGCCATTCGAGAAATTGGTTATTCGAGGCGACAAAACGTATGCAAAAGCATCTTTATCTGAATTTGAAAAGGAAATATTGCTATTAATCAGTCAATCCAGGGTAAAAAAGGGATATGGTTACACGTTAGATTTTCAGCAGGTAAAAACGAAATATTTAGGAACTCAGGACTTACCAACCACTATTTATTTTGATACCGAGCAAGATTTATTGAGATATTTAGGTAAAGAAAAGGAAGTCGTTCAGTTTAGGGAGAATCTGGAAAAAATCATCTCTACTTTTCCAGGACTAAAAGAGTGGACCATTCAAAACCCCTACAAAATAATCCAACATCCGGCAGAATGGGATAATTTATTAAAAGTCTGCCAGTACTTCAAGCAAAACCCCACGCCGAATCTTTACCTTCGGGAATTACCTGTCCAGGTGCACACAAAATTTATCGAAAGACACCAATCTATCTTGGCTGAACTATTGGACAAGCTTATTCCTGAACATATAAATCATCAGGAAAAAGTATTTGAGAAGCGGTTTAATCTGAAAATGAGCGAAAAATTAGTGCGATTTAAAATCCTTGACAAAGAGATAAGCCGGGTATTTTTTTCCAGTCTTGACGATATCTCAATACCTGTTAGCCAATTTGAAAAATTGAAGCTGCCTATCGAAAAAGTAATTATCGTAGAGAACAAAACAACCCTTTACACTACTTTGACCTTACCGAAAATGGATAAGGCGATAGCTATATTTGGCAGTGGCTATAGTGTCAGCCAACTTAAGCGAGCCGTATGGTTAAAAAACATAGAACTCCTTTACTGGGGAGATATTGACGTACAAGGCTTCGAGATATTATCTCAGTTCAGGAGTTATTTTCCTCAAACTAAGAGTATTTTAATGGATAAGGCCACCTTTGACCTCTACTTTGAAGACGATATAGGTACCCCGAGCCATATTTCTGTCCAACTAAATCTGACAGCGGCTGAGCAAGAACTTTACACCCTGTTAAGGGCTAATCAATGGCGACTTGAACAAGAAAAGATTCCTTTGGGCTATGTGAATGACTGGTTGGGGAATCAGGAAGCTTAGCAGGGAACGCTTGTCTCTTATCGACAAAAAATCATTTTACCTCATGATTTCCATTTTCCTTACCCATACTCCCTTTTCAGTTTGGATGCGGAGAAAATACAATCCGGAATGTATATGATTCAGGGGAAGTCGGATGCTTTCACCTGCTATTATACCATTGATATTCTTAGTCAATAACTGCTGTCCGTTTAATCCAATCAACTGCAGCGTTACCTTTTCCGGCATCTCACTCATCGACAATATATCCACATAATCTGAAGCAGGATTGGGGAAAATTTCAAATACCCCGGCGGGTAATATGGCTGGAACACTCGTAGATGCCTGACAGTCTGAAAAATATTTTTTTATGTAAGACCTTTGTGTGGCATTCGTTCCATGCATCGCATTCCCCTTTAGGTGCACTACATCTCCTGATAGGTAAGAAAATTCAGTAATCGATGGATCTCCAATCGTTACACCCGTCGCTAATATATTGTTCGTGTGTCCTTTATATTTCGCAATTGTCAATGCGGCTGTTTCCGCTGCTAAAAAACTCACTCCTACCACTGACGTTCCTCCCAAATATGGGATCAGATTATCGTTATCATTGCTAATACTCAGATATTTTCTAGATTTTAAAGGGGTGGCCAATACATTATATCCACAAAAAGAACCAGATGGGTCCGTAGTATTTCCCGGCTTATAAAAATTCCCCGAATGATATTGGGGTTCATTCAAATGAGAAACGATAGCACAAATGATATCAATACCCGGATTTGTATTTTCTATAAATACCCGATTGGCAAGCCCTGCCCCATTTGACGAACCTAAAATCCTTATTTTATTTGGATTGACATTTGTATAGCCTTGAAGGTTATTCACCAAATCTTGAATCATTTCCACGTCAGGCGCGTCACTGTTTTCAGCGCAGATATTCCAGCTATTAAGATAACCACTGGGAGCCACCAGAATATGACACGACAAAGTAGATAAAAACTGGTTTACCATCCCTGGTCCATTACCACCGTTACCGTGAAGCAAAATACAAACAGGAAAGCCACCCTGAGGGACTGCCCCTGAGGGAACAAAAATATTCATCGGATAAGTATATCCATTAGGTTGTTGGGACCAGGTTTTTTTTATACTTATACTTGTGGACGACGTCAAATTGCTTGAAGTCCCCGTATTATTATTGTTAGTATTATTACTACTTGTCTTAAAACTGACTTCTTTGCCATAAGCTGTTCCCGCACTATTTGTCGCGTAAGCACGAACAAAATAAATGGTGTTGGGAGAAAGAGATGTCAGAGAAGAGGAAAATGTGCCCGTTCCAGTCCCATTTGACGTCTTCGTCGATAGTGATATTACAGGTGTCGGATTGGTGGACCATACCACACCGCGGGCAGTCACCGTTGCCCCTCCGTCTGCACTCACATTTCCCCCGGAAGTGGCAGTGGAAGTGCCTAAATTACTTACGGCAGAGGTGGAAAGAGTGGGAATTTGAGAAGTAACTGAACCATAAAAAAAGAAGAAAAAGAAAAGAGTAGCTTGTTCGTCATTTACCCCTTCGTAATAGCCCAAGGTAGAACGACTGCTATTCATAATTCTGCCATTTTCCCAATAACCGATAGTAGAACGGGAGCTATTCGTAACCCGTCCATTTTCGAGATATCCAATGGTTGAACGGGAGCTATTCATTACCCGTCCATTGGCAAAATAACCGATAGTTGATCTGGAACTATTCGTTATTCTTTCACCATCGATATAACCAAGGGTAGAGCGATTGCTCCCCATGACCCTACCGTTTTCAATATAACCGATGGTTGAACGGGAACTATTTGTCAATCGCTGTGCATTTAAACCAATTACATTCAAGCAAATAATAAGGGTAAAAATAGATATTTTCATTTTCTTGGATTAAGTAATTGGTTAAGTTTGAACGATAAAATCATTTAAAATCTTATGTTTCCATCTTAGGGTAAAGATAGGGAATAAGTTTCTCTGGATATCGGAAGTAAAATTAATTTTTTCTTTTTTACCTCTGTTGCTATCTGTGAAATATAAATTGGGGTTGGACCATTTAATAATAATCATGTAAAATTTAAGTGTCACCCTTTCATTGAAATGCATTATTCATTAGATTTGACACTGCATACAACGGAATCACTTTAACTTTTTCAAATTCGGAAAAATTTTCTAGAGAAACCCTTATGCCAAAGGTAGATTTCTTCTCCTCCATGAACAAATACATACTTTGCATAGCTCCCTTTGTACCTGCCTTTACTTCTATGGGTACAATGAACTCTTGATTTTGAATGACGTAATCAACTTCAGCCTGACTATTCTTAGCTTCTCTGTGCCAGTAATAAAGTCCCGTTCTTTCATAACAATGACTTGATTTAAGAAGTTCTAAACCAACGAATAACTCGGCGATATTGCCTTTATTAATTACTTCAACATCATCATTCAGTAAAAGATCAGCCACTTTAAGACCTAATATTCGCTGATAAATTCCGGTGTCAAAAATCAATAATTTGGTTTTCTTCACATTTATTTCAGCTCCCAACGGTATGCCATTACTTGAAGAATGGGTGACCGGATAAACTAATCCTGCCATTTCCAACAAATCAATCACCTGTTTGATTGCAACATTGTTTAAGGAGGTAAAATTATTGGTATATTTATATTTTGTACCTACTTGATTTACAATACTTTCAAATACAGCTTTGATACTTGCTGGCGGAATTTTCTTTTTATACTTTACAAAATCAGCTTGAATGGCGATGATTAAATCGTCCAATATACGTTGAACCTCCAACAAATCGCCCTTGGCAACATACGTTTGAATAGCCTGGGGCATACCTCCAATAATCAAAAATTTCTTTAAATGAATTTTTAATTTTTCATGTAATACAGGAGGTATTGGTTTTGAGGGATTTGATTGCTGCAACATATTCACCAAACGATTTTCATTTAGAGCACCTAAAAATTCAATAAATGAAAACGGGTACATAAATAAAGATCGAACTCTGCCTACACCAAACGAAGGTAACTCCGCCAAAGCAAACTCCAATAATGAGCCTGCAGCAATTAGATGTAAGTTTGGTTTTTTTTCATAAAAATACCGAAGTTTAGAAATAGCAGGTAAACAAGCTTGTATTTCATCGAGAAAAAGCAGGGTTTTTCCTTCAATGATTTCCGTTTGAGTTATAATGGCGAGTTGTTCTAATACATCGTGAATATCAGACGTTTTTTCGAATAATTGTTGGTATAAGGTTTGTTCGTCAAAATTGATTTCGATAAAATAATCAAAATGTTTTGAGAAGTTTCTGATTGTCGTGGATTTACCAACTTGGCGGGCACCTCTAACGAGAAGTGGTTTTCTTGACGGTGTCCTAAACCATTCCATCAATTCAGTGTCTATTTTCCTTTCAATGTACATCGGCAACCATCCAAATTGAATTTAAAAGAAGATAAATATACAAAATACAAATCAATAAAGTGCTAATATTTACAAAAAATAAGACCAATAAACGGTTTAAATTGATAAAAAACAAGACCGATAAGAGGAATGAAGTTAATATTTACCTCTTTGGCTATAGAAAATCTAATATACAGCCACCTAAAAATTTGCTTACGAAGAAAATTATTAACAACTTTACTGAAATCAAAGATAATACACCTTCCAGGCTTGCAGCAATGCAGCACACTTGGGGGGTTTTCTCTTTTTATAAGAAAAAGGCAAGTTTGATAACGGTATCTAAAATATGGATTCCGTTGGTACAGTTATCCTACAACCATATCAAAGGAAGCATCTTCTTTTATCATTTCTGCCACATTTATGGAAGGAATAATAAATTTAGAAAATTGAGTTGCTTCAGTTTTTGCGAATAAAACTCCCCTTGAGGTACCTGTTGAAATCATTACTAGGTGTACCAAAAAATCTTTGGGAACAATTAATTTATTTTCCTGAATAAACAAGTTCCAGTAACCTTCGTATATTTTAAAGTGGCAACTTACTTGAACTTTAAGGAATACTTTTTTTCCTTGCATAAATTCAAATTCAAGAAAAACTGCCATTTGTTTATTTGACTGATCTAGTTTAAACTGTAACTCAGTTTCTAAACATGTTTCTTTTTTAGGGGTAAAATTCTCCTCAAAAATGGCAAATTGCTCCGTTTTTATTCCATTGATTACAAATCCAACTTCTGTATTTTCCTTTTTCACTACAAAATAATTACTTGGTAATATTCCTGCTAAAAATCAATTCTTTCTAGTTTCAAGACTTTTGTTGATTGGTAATTATTGCTATACTCAATAGCTTGAACTACCATTTTATCCACTCTTTTTTCAAAAGTTACTATCCGTTGATCCATTTCTGTCATTTTATTTTCGTAATAACTTGCCAATACAGGAATATCTAAAATATGCTGCAATTTGATTTGTGTCTCAATGGTTAGGTTTTCTTTACCACTTACAATTTTTGTAATTTGCTGAGGTGTAACATCCATCGCTTTTGCAAGGTCTTTTTGTGACCAGCCGAAATCGTCTAATTTCATTAGCACTTTAAGAGCAATTTGCTGAGATTCACGCAACATTGCACGATTTTTAATTCGTTTTTTAACATCGGCTAATGTCCTATTGTCCTCTCCTGAAACCAGTTGATTAAATTTATCTTTGTTTGTCATTGTTGTTCATTTAAAAATTCATAAAATGAATCAGCATCAAATACCCCATTATCTTTTAAGTAATTCCTGCATTTATCCATTTTCTGCATTTCTTTTTGAGTGTGAGGTCTTTCTTTGTTTAGGTGATGAAATTTTATCGTTCCACCTGTTATTACAAAACAATGGTAATCAATTTTGATTGCAAATAATCTAAGATGATTCTTTCTTCCCTTTTGTTTTGAAAGCTCCACAATATGGTATTCTTGATTATCCAATGGTTTAAAAAATTCTTCCAATCCTTTTTCCGGGTTACTAGAAATTTCGTAAAGTCTATCATCAATATAATTAGCATGGTCAATAAGTTGAGAAACTAACGCGAGGATGTTTAAATCTTTTGGAATATCCGATTTATTTTTTGTAACAAACTCGTATAAGTATGCTGTATCGTTCCATAATGTTAATAATCTTTGCATCTCATTAAACTTCTCACCTTTAAAGTGGAAGGCGAATAATTGCCCATTAAAGATACGAACTATTTCCATAAAATCAACCTATAGGTTTATTTATTTTAAGATACTCCCAAAACCAGGAAACCCAGACAAGTTAAACCTTATTTTCATTAAAACGACTAATTAATACTTCCATCAAAAAGAAGTATTAAAGGTAAAATCCCAAAAGATTCAGGTCCTTTGGTTCATTTTTATTGTTTGAAATAGAATAAATTTTTCGTATTATTACAAGGAAACTTCATCCTAAATATCATGGTTAGACGACAGTTTATAGAATATTTAACGCTATTAAGTGCTTCTCCGGGTATCGATTTGGGATATTTAGCTTCCTTGAAGCATAAAAAATATAACATTGGCGCCTGTGATTGGTCGTTGAGTCAAAATTCAAAATTAGCTGCGTTCGACGTGGCTAAATCCATCGGTTTAGATGGTATTCAAGTAAATTTAGGTACCCGACAAGACGGCATGCACTTGCGAAATAAAAACACGCAAATTCAATTTCGTGATAAAGCAAAAGAAACGGGTATAGCCATTTCCTCCATGGCCATTGGAGAACTAAACAATGTACCGTATAAGTCTGATAATCAAACAGATGCATGGGTTTTTGATGCAATAGATGCCGCTACATTTTTCAATGTTGAGGTTGTATTATTGGCATTTTTTTCTAAAAACGACCTGAGAAATGATGCTAAAGGCGTGGATACTGTGATTCAAAAATTAAAACAAGTGATGCCTTATGCTGAAAAAAACAAGATTACCCTTGGTATAGAATCCTATCTTACAGCAGAGGAACATCTTGATATCATGGAAAAGGTGGGTTCCGATTATTTAAAGGTTTATTATGATTTTAGGAATGCACAGGATGCAGGAAATGATATTTATCATGAAATCAAACTTTTGGGAAATAAAAATATTTGTGAGCTTCACCTTAAAGAAAATGGCGCCTTTCTTGGAAAAGCTGATATCGATTGGGCCAAGGTTTCTCATGCTTTAAATGATATTAACTTTCAGCATACTAAATGGATGCACATCGAAGGGGCTTTACCTCCTAAATATGATTTTATACATGGACATCAACAAAATCTTACTTTCCTAAAAAGTATCTTCAATGCTTAAATATTTTAAAATTTTAAAGCTGGGATTATTAAGTGCCCTGTTACTCTCACTGGATAAAAATCCGTTTCAGCTTGCCAATGAATATCCCCTTGATTTATATCTACCCGATGATTTAGAAGTTACTCTTTGGGCTGAATCCCCGATGCTTTATAACCCAAGTAATATGGACACCGATGCTAAAGGGAGGTTATGGGTCACAGAAGCTGTAAATTATAGAAAGTTCAATCGGGAGGGAAAACCTTTTTTACATAGAGAAGAGGGGGATAGAATTGTTATTTTAACCGATAGCGATCAGGATGGCAAAGCAGATCAATCCAAAGTTTTTGTACAAGATAAAGATCTCATCAGTCCAATGGGTATTGCAGTTATTGGAAATGTAGTGCTGGTTTCTTGCTCACCTCACTTGATTAAATATACAGATACCGACGGGGATGATAAACCAGATAAAAAAGAAATTTTATTGACTGGTTTTGGAGGTTTAGATCACGATCATTCTTTGCATAGTGTCGTAACAGGTCCAGATGGTGCCTATTATTTTAACGTGGGAAACGCAGGCCCTCATGAAGTTACAGATAAATCTGGATTTACTTTACGTTCGGGAAGTTTATATACAGGTGGATCACCCTATAATCTTCAAAATCAAGGAAATCAAAAAAGTGATGATGGGAAAATTTGGGTTGGTGGGCTACAATTGAAAATGAATGAAGATGCCACAGGTTTAAAAGTTTTAGCTCATAATTTTCGAAATTCTTTTGAAACCTATGTGGATGGAATGGGTAATATGTGGCAAAATGATAATGACGATCAAGTAGTTACATGCCGGGTTTCCTGGTTGGCAGAAGGGGGAAATGCAGGCTTTTTTAGTGAGGACGGCACACGTTACTGGAATGCAGATCATAGGCCTAATCAGACCATGTGGCAAGCGCATTGGCACCAAAATGACCCTGGGGCTATGCCTGCCGGTGATAATACCGGCGCCGGTTCCCCAACTGGCATGTTGAGAATAGAAGGCGATGGCCTGGGTGTAAAATATAGAGGCATGGTGCTAAGTTGTGATGCAGGTAGAAATGTACTCTTCGGTTATCAACCGTATAAATCTGGTTCCGGCTATCATTTGGCTGGAAAAAAATCTATATTTTTAAGTTCAAATAAGGAAGATGATCCCGCCTACGAATGGAACAATAAAGCTTTTTTTGAGAATAAATCAAAATGGTTCCGACCCTCAGACGCACTCATCGGTACAGATGGCGCATTATATGTTGCCGATTGGTTCGATGCTGTAGTTGGTGGCCATCAGGTAAAAGATGAAAAGGCTTATGGTCGAATTTACCGAATTACCCCTAAAAGAAAAAAAGTAAAATCGCCAATTTTAGATTTTTCTACGCGAAAAGGTTTAATGATTGCTTTCAATAATCCTGCCGTCAATGTTAGAAATCAGGCTTTTAATGCCCTGAAAAGAAATGAATCATCTGCCTTTGAAGCTGCCTTCTCATGGGTAGAAAACAAAAATCCTTTCACCTCGGCCAGAGCCTATTACCTGATGGGATATGCGGGTGTCAGAGGCATCGATTTTTTGAAAAATAAACTTAAAAACGGAAATGAAGATCAAAAAATAGTAGCTTTTAGAGCGCTTCGCTCCGTTTTACCAGAAGATCATCTTTTGGAAATTATAAAAACGATGCCCTCTCAAAGTTCTTCTTTTCTGCGTCGTGAGATTCTTTTAGCATTAGAAAAAGAAGTATATAGTACCAAAAATGCTATCCTTCCGTCTTTACTTTTACCTTACCAGGATGCTTATTTCAACAATGCAGTAAAGCTTGTTTTAGGTGAGGAAAATGTAGATCTTTTTTACAAACAAAACAAGGAACTTTTAACGCAGGAAGGATATTTTGATCTCTTATTTACTTTGCACCCGGATAATGCATTGGATTTTTTCACAAGCATAGTCCTTGATGCAGAAAGCACCCTTGAAAAACGGAAAAAAGCGCTTACTGCCATTGGATTTATGCATTCCAGGGAGGCCGTTCAAGCCGTTTTAACCTTCAAAACGAACGCTAACCAATCCATCGTAGAGGAAGCCAGTTATTGGTTAGTTTTCAGAAGTTCTAATTTGTGGAGCGAACTCCATGATTGGTCAGACGACGCCGATGCGCTGGCAAAGCAAAAAATCCTTTTTAAAATGCTTGCCAATAAAGAAAAAGTGCAAAATGTAAATATTGCTTTTGGAGATCGGAAAAACACCGCTTTATCCATGGCAAAAAATGAGGTAGGCGCTCAAATTCTCCTTGATTTATTGAAGAAAAACATCCTTACCGGGGCGCTTGCCGATTCCTCCAGGATGGCACTTTTGGCCAGTGATTTACCAGCCATCCGACTGCAGGCACAAAGCTTAAATCAAATGGAAAATGAAAATTTATCCTTTCCCCAAGCAGAAATTTTTGGTTTAGTTTCTAATACAGCGGCCGGAAAAGAGATATTTAACACCAAATGCATCCAATGTCACCAAATGGATTTATTGGGAATGCAGATAGGGCCTAATCTTACACATATTAGCTCTAAACTCGATAAAGTAGGTCTTTATGAAGCCATCGTTTATCCGAACTCTTCTATTGTATTTGGCTATGAGGCTTTCAATATTGAAATGAAAGATGAAAACAGGTATTATGGCTTTTTACTTTCTGAAAATGAAAACAACCTAACCATTAAAGATTTAGCAGGCAAACAAATAGTGATAAAAAAGGCGGAGGTAAAATCAAAAGTAAAAGAAACCAAAAGTTTGATGCCAGCTGCAAAATCACTGAATATTAGTCATCAGGAATTGGCAGATTTACTGGCATATCTGAGTACTTCAAAAATTTAACAGGATAATACGGAAATAAAGTTCTTGACCCGATATGGCGTGTTATAAAGATGGCTGGGCTATGCCTCTTTATTTTATGCTCAAAACTTCTAATAACTTAAAGTTCAAGTACAACTTTTCTTTACCTACTTGTTCGCTTTTCAAGAACCCCTTATTCTCTAACTCCTTTAAATAATTACCTACCGTTTTAAGATTGCCTAAACCTGCTTTTTCTAATTGGTTTCTCTTTGTATATGGTAATCGGAATAGCTCCTCCATAAGTTCTTTTGAATATATTTTTGGTAATTTTTGTTGCATGTCGGTTCCCATTTCATTCATCAGTTTTTCAATCTCAGCTATTTGACGCCTTCCTTTTACGGCTGTCTGTTCTACCATATCCAACATATACATAATCCAATCTTCCCAATTTCCTTCCTCTGTCACTTTTCTAAGATTGGTGTAGTATTTGTCTTTGTGCTGAATAATATAATTACTTAAATATAGCGCCGGCAAATCAAGTAAGCCAGTCATTTTTAGGTATAATAATAGAATGATTCTACCTGTACGCCCATTTCCATCAAAAAATGGGTGAATTGCTTCAAACTGGTAATGAATAACGGCCATTTTTATTAATGGGTCAATACTATCTTCAGCATGAATAAAATCTTCCAGGTTTTTTAGCTTTTCTCTAATAACATTTTCTCCTTCTGGTGGCGTATAGACTACTGCGTTTGTTGCAGGGTTTTTTAATTGTGTACCTGGTGCATTTCTAATACTGGATTGATTTTTTTTTATGATTTGCATGACGGCTATAAAAAGATTAGTTGTTAATATAGGCCTATTCTCTATTTGTTTTATACCAAACCATAAGGCATCTTTATAATGCATTACTTCTTTTGTAGCTGGATTGTCATTTTTTTTCTCCGCTATGGATGCTTTGAATAGTTCGTCTTGTGTTGTGATTATATTTTCAATGGCAGAACTAGCTTGCGCTTCCTGTAGATTGATTGTATCAATAAATAGGGTTGGATTGGGTAAATTTGTAATGGCTCCTTTTAGTTCTGATAAAGCTCTGCTAGCCGCAATCGTTTTTTTAAGTATTTTTGTATTTTCTATTTCCGCTGTAGGTGGTAATAGCGGTAAATCATTATACGGAATTTCTGGATTATAATTTATTCTTTTACTCATTTAACCATTTTTAAACGAGGGCGTTTATTACTTCCGTC